>Ga0070741_10001476_pt1 | contig 71380 bp, 58 predicted proteins | sample Coa_R1_4_FD_66440 | JGI IMG/M metagenome (GOLD analysis project Ga0070741, IMG submission 66440) | Surface soil microbial communities from Centralia Pennsylvania, which are recovering from an underground coalmine fire - Coalmine... | ecosystem: Environmental > Terrestrial > Soil > Unclassified ... | reverse complement strand
CCGTCTTTGAGCAATTCGTCAATCAGTTCGGGTCGGATGTTGACTGGCATAGCACGTTCTCCTTTGTCTGGAATAGTTGAGTTGTACTATGCCACTTACACAATCTCAATTCTGACCTCTGTCGGTCAGATCGTGATGTCATTCTCCAGCGCCGAGAGGTGGGATTAACTACCTGCTTCCACGACTACGGCGAACACTTCTTCCGGACTACGGGAGTCAGTATCAGATCTGAGCGAACAGGGCCGCAAAGGCTGTACGTGCGTTACCCCGCTCCGCCGTGCCGCGCTCCACCCAGTCAACGATCACTCTGGCCGCTCTTGTGACGCCTGCCTGAGGAGCCATTGTCATTGGCATCTCCTGTTGCTTAATCGGGCTCCCTCGCTTGATCAGTCTCGCCTTCGTCATAATTTGCCTCCGTCAGTATGTCTGGAATCGCTCTCCGGTTTCCGGCCGCCGGACTTATCGGCGACAGTCCGATTCTGGCAAAGCGGGCGATTTCAATCCTTAGGTTTTGGTGCGGCTTTGGTGATGTTTTGGTGAGGCGCGCCCGGACGGGCTAATGACGGACGAACAGCTCGTCAACATTCCAGAGCGAGTAAGGGAAGATGCCGTCAGGGCGGTAGTTGCCAATCCGCGTGCCGGCGACTGAAACGATGTGGCGCGCGACAATCGGGATGACCGGCAACTGCTCGGCCATAATGCGCTGGATCTCGCGGAACAGGGCCTGCCGCTTCGGCAAATCGCTTTCGACCGCCTGTGCCGCGATCAACTTATCAACCTGCGCCTCCCATTCAGTCGCCGGTCTGGTCTGTCCGGGGAACCAGTGGTGGGTCGCCGAATCGCTGCGCAGAAAGTTGAGGTATGAAGACGGCTCCGGGTCGGTCAGCGTGAGGCCCATCAGCACGGCGTCATAATCGAAAGTTTTTGCCCACCGCTCCGTAATCCCTTGGGCATCAAGCGTGGCGATCTGCATTCTGATGCCGAGTCGCGCGAGGTCCTGCTGGATCACCGTCGCCATCTGTTTGCGCAGCTCATTCTCAGCCTGCACGAGCAGCGTGAATTCGACGCGGTTGCCCTGCCCGTCAGACAACTCGGGCGCGTCGGCCGAAGCGCGAAGGACAAAGCCCGCCTCCTGCAACAACGCCCGCGCGCGATCCAAGCTGTAATCAGTCCGCGGCAGGTCTTTGGCCACCCATGCGCGATTGCCGGGCGAAACGAAGCCGTAAAGCGGCGTGGCCAGCCCGCGCAGCACCGTTCGGGCGATTGATTCGCGATCAATCGCGTGCGAGATGGCGCGGCGGAAACGGACATCATTGAACCACGCCCGCCTGACCGGACTCACGATGGGCTGGCCGTTGCGCGCGCCCTGATTGAGGTTGAACCACAGATGATCCGTACTCAGCCCTGGTCCGAGGTCGGTGGCGCGGTTCACACCCTGCGACGATTGCAGCGCCGCAAAATCCGACGGCCTCACGCGGTCGGCCAGATCAATCGCCCCCTGACCGAGGCGCAGGAGAGTCTGGTTCGCATCGCTCAAGGCTTCCAGCGTCAGGCCGTCCAGATAAGGTAATTGCACGCCCTGCCGATCCCGCTTCCAGTAATGCGGATTACGCCTGAGCCTGAGGCGCTCGCCGGGCTGAATTGAATCAACGACAAACGGCCCGCAGGTGATGATGCGCTGCGGGTCGGTAGCGACATCCCAGGCGCTGCCGATCTTTCCCTGGTTGAATTCCTCTTCGAGCAGGCGGTGTGGCAGCACTGACAGGTTCACGAGGTAGCTTTCCGGCGCGGCGACTTTCTCGGGGAAGACCAGCCGCAGATGCCGCGCGTCCGTCGCCGTCGCTTCGACGGGCCTGCCGCCCACCATCATCGCGTCACGAATCAGGGGCGAGCCGGTGCGCGCGTCATAAAGCGCGCGCAGCGTAAACAGCACGTCGTCTGAAGTCATAGCCGAGCCGTCAGAGAACTTCGCGCCGTCGCGCAGCGTCATTTCAACCGTCCGCCCGTCGGCGCCGGTCTTCCATTGTTCGGCGAGCGCCGACACGTAGCTTTGCGTGTCGTGATCGAAATCAATCAGCCGGCTGTTGAGCAGGTACAGGCAGACCAGCAGTGATGACTCATCGCCAACCATCAGCGGGTTGAAGGTTTTGGGCAGGGAGGTCAGCCGGACTGAAATGGTCCCGCCCCGCGTCCCGGCGACACGTTCGCGCGCGGGCGTGCCGGCGGATGAATCGGCTCGTGGCGTTTGCCTGCAACCCGCGGCGGCAAGGAGGGTGAGTAATAGCGCCGCTTTGATGAATTGTCGGGGAGAGGTGTGCCTCATCGTCGCGCCTGGCCCGGTTCCGAAAAACCGCTTGGGGGAAAATTCACAGCGCATCTTACACAACCCGTCGCATAGTGAACAGGCTCGCGGAGAGGCGTCAGTGATAACCCGGCTTCAGCCGCCAATCCCGACCGGGTGACAGATTCCGTCAGGGTTCCCCCTGGGGACGCCTCAAGAATTCCTCAAGTGGGTTTTGCCAGAATCAGCACCGTAGTCGTTACGGTGCAAAATTTGAAAATACAGGTTCTGTCGCCGTCTACCCCTTTGACAGGCCGTTTCCGGCGAACCGGCAGAATCGTTAACATTGGAGGTATTTATGCGACGATTCTCTCTCACACTCGGTCTGGTCTGCGCCCTGGCCATCGCGACCCAGGCGCAGACGGCACAAACCAGTTCCAGCAGCCAGGCGCAAGGGTCGGCTCAGTCCGGCAAGGTCAAAACTTCCGCCGACGCGAAGCAGGATGCGAACGCCAATGTCAGGCGCGACGGCAGAAAGACTGAAGCCAGCGCCAATTCCAAATCACAGGGCAATGCCAGTGCTGAGGCCGGTCAGCAGAGCCTGAACCTTGATGCCGGGACTCAGATCAACGCCATTCTCGGCAGCACGCTCGACAGCAACCGCACGCAGGACGGGCAGCAATTTCTGCTGAAAACCACGAAGGATGTCAAAGCCGGCGGCCGGACGGTCGTCAAAAAAGGCTCGACGCTCATCGGCCATGTCGCGAACGCACAGAGCAAGGCCGAAGGCGGTGGCACATCCGCTCTGACGCTCGTGATTGACGGCGTCGAGCAGGGCGGCCAGACGATGCCACTCCAGGCCATCTTCACCGGGATGATTCAGCAGACTGCGCAATCCACCCTCGACTCTGAGATGAGCGCACCGATCTCCGCACCTTCGGCACCGCGTCAGTCTTCGGGCGGCGGCGGATTGCTCGGCGGTGGGGGCGTAGTGGGTGGCGTGACCGGCACGCTCGACGGCGCGGTGAATACGACTACCCGGACGGTCGGCAGCGTCACGGGGGGTGCGGCAGGGACCAACGCCGGAGGGACGCTTTCGAATACCGTCAACAGCACTGTCTCGACGGCGGGCGGGGTCACAGGCCAGCCTGGACAGGTACTCTTCAGCCTCAGCAACGGCGTCACTGCGGTGACTTCAGGCAGCGCGTCGGGCGCGACCGAATTCACGCGGACGGGCAAAGACCTGAAGCTTGAAAAGGGAACCGAGTTCATCCTCGCCGTGACCGGCAGCAGCCAGACGTCAGCGGCTGCGGGTCGGAAATAGGTTAAAAGCGAATTCGCCCGTGCCTGCGTCAATGTCAGCAACCGTCAGGATTGAGAGGCCATGCAACTGATCACTGAAAAAATTTCTGTCCCAAAAGAATCACCTCGTCTCTCACGACCACGACTGCTCACTTTGCTCCAACGGCTCCTAGACGGCCACTCCGCGACCGTGATTTGTGGGCGCGCAGGCACGGGCAAGACGCTGCTGGCCGCCGATTTCGCGCGGCAATGCGGGCGACGCGTGGCCTGGTTCAGGGTGGACGCGGCGGACAACGACCCGCATATCTTTTTCCACTACCTGCTGGAAAGCGTGCGGCGGCAGAGGCCGAACTTCCACCGGAGACCGGAAGAGCAGTTACGCGAGCCGCTCGCCGAAGCGGACCTCCACCGGCTGGCCGAGTCGGTCGTTTACGGCTTGCAGGAATCCTCGGCCGTGCCGCTCCTGATCGTGATCGAAGACCTCCATCTGGTCTATGACGAAGAATGGGTGGCGCCCTTCTTCAGCCGCTTCGTCCCGCTGCTCACGGCGGACGTTCACCTCCTCGTCGTGACGCGGAGCGTGCCGCCGGTGCCGCTCTGGCGGATGCGGTCAAAGCAGACGCTCGCCATCGTTGACGAACAGTGCCTCGCTTTCTCGATGGAAGAGGCCTGCAAGCTGTTTGTGAGTTACGGACTGGATGAAGGTGCGGCCCTGAGGCCGATGGTCGTTTCACACGGGCGCGCGGCGGTGCTGGATAATCTGGCGAGGCGGCTGTGCGACGGCGGCTCCGCTGAGGCCGAATTGTGTGCGACTTATCAGATGATCTATCTGCCTGTAATCTGACGGGCCGGACGAATCCGCCCCGCTCCGGGACTGCCCGGGGATGCGCGAGGCCGATTACTGCCGGAGAAGGAAAATGTGCGGGCCGGGAGCCTTCTGCCAGGGCGGCCGGAAACCTGTGTTATGCTTGATGACAATTCAGGCATTTCGACGGAGGACAGATTTGATATGGAGCAAGAGCCACGCGCTCCGGCCCCTGACAGGAGGACGCGGCACGCAGCAGAGAGGCCACCCGGGGCCTTCTTTCTGCGGACCAAGCTACTGCCGCCCCGCCCCGTCCCCGAGCTGCTCCCGCGCCCGCGCCTGGCCGAGCGACTGCTCGCAAATCTCGCGCGGCCCGTCACGCTGGTGACGGCCAACGCGGGCTCCGGCAAAACCACACTCGTCGCCGAATTCATCCGCCAGCATGTCCCGCAATACGTCTGGTACCAGCTCGACCATACGGACGCGGACCCGGCCGTTTTTCTCGGCTACATCGCGCACGGGGTCAGGCAGCACGTGCCGGAGTTCGGCGGGGTGACGCTCTCTTACCTGCAGCAGTCCGCGGACGAGATGGCCCGCCAGCCGGAACGCGCCGCCGACGTGCTGCTCAATGAAATTCTGGAACACGTCGAGCAGCAACTGGTGCTGGTGCTGGACGATTATCACCACCTCGGACCCGAGACGATGGTCCACCGCGTGATGGATCGGCTGCTGGCTTACGTGCCGGACGTGATGCACATCGTCATTATTTCGCGCGAAATGCCCCCGCTCAATCTGGCACGGATGCGCTCGCAATCGGCACTGACGGTGATTGACCGCGAAGAGCTGCTTTTCACCGACGCCGAGACGCAGGAACTCTTCCGCCGGGTCTTCGATCTGGAGATGACGCCGGAGCAGCTCAGGGAATACCGCGAGCGGACGAGCGGCTGGATCACCGCGCTGCAACTGGTCCGGCAGGTGGCGCAGCGGCAGTCGCTCGCGGGCGGCGCGCCCGAAGGCCGCACGCACAACCTGTCGGAGATTCTGCGCCAGTCCGAGCGCGACATCTTCGATTACTTCGCCGAGGAAGTCTTCGCCGCCGAGGCGGAAGACGTGCGGCGCCTGCTGCTGCGAATCGCGCTACTCGACCGGGTCGAGGCCGGGACCTGCGCGCAGCTGTGGCCGGAGCTGAATTGTCAGAAGATGCTGCCCGCGCTCGTGCGGCGTAACGTCTTTCTGACCGTGGCCAGCGACGAACGCGGCGAAGAGTTCCGGCTGCACCCGCTCTTTCAGGGCTTCCTGCGGCGACGCCTGCTCGCCGAAATCGGTCGCGCCGGGTTCGCGGCGGAACACGCGCGGCTCGCCAGTTTTTTTCTGGCCCAGTCACGGGGTGAGCTGGGCGTGCGTCACCTGCTCGAGGCGGAAGAGTACGACCGCGCGGCGGCAGCCATTGCTGAATGGGGAACACAATGGCTGACCGCCGGCGCGCTGGTCCTGCTCGACTCTTTCACGGAGGCACTTCCGGCCTCCACGCTCGAAGCGAATCCGCGCGTCCTGGGGATGCGCGCGGAGGTGGCGCGATTGCGTGGCGAGTATACGGCGGCGCAGCAGATGTTGCGCCGCGCCGCCACGCTCTTACTGGAGCGGGGCGATGCGGAAGGCGAAGCCGAGGCGCTGCACTCGCTCGCCACCATCGCCCGGCGGCGGGGCGATTATGAAACCGCATTCCTGCATCTGGATCGGGCCGTGACGCTGACCGCGGAGGCTTCGCCGGTCAGGATCAAATGTGGCAACACGCGCGGCCTGTGCCTGCTCGCGAACGGCGATCTGGCCGCGTCGGAGCGCGAATTCCGCTCGGCGCTGCAGCTCGCCGAAGAACAGGGCGACGAACATCACGCGCGGCTGATCGCCCATAATCTGGGCCTGCCGGCGATGATCCGCGGCGATTTCGGCGGGGCGCTGCGGTGGCTGCGCCGGATGCTGCGCGACGGCGAAGGGAAGAGGGAGGGCGGAAAAACAGAAGGGGGCGAGGCCGCTTCTGGGGTGCCGCCGGTTCCGCGCGACGCGACCGCATACCTGAACATCGCGCGTTGTTATTTCTATCAGGGCAGCCTCGCGGCCTGCGAAAAATACCTGGATCTGGCGCTCCGATGCAGCCAGCTCTTCAACCTGACGGTGCTGCGCGGGGAAATCTTCGAGGCTTACGGCAACTTCTACCGGGAGTCGGGCGACGCGGCACGGGCGGCGGAATTCTACGAACGTGCCGCGCGGGCTTATGAAGAGGCGGGCATTGATCTGGTGCATCACGAACTGCTCGAAGAGCAGGCCATCCTTTGTTTGCAGGTCGGCGATCTCGCGACGGCGCGAGCGCAGATTGACCGGCTCATCAGCGCGCGCGGGGCGGCGGGCAACAGGCCCGGCGTTTTCACCGCCTCGCTCGCCCGCGGTCGCATCCTGCTCGCGCAGGGCGATGCCGTGGCCGCGAGTGAGGAATTGCAGACCGCCTGCACTCACTTCCGCCAGCAGGGACTCAATTACTATGAAGCGCAGGCGACGATGGCCCTGGCCGCGTGCGCGCTGGAGATGGGCCGCGACGTCGAGATGGTTGAGAGCCTGCGCCGCGCGGCTGATCTGGCGGTGCGTTACGATTACGAATACTGGCTGAAGCGCGAGGCCACGCTCAACCCGCGGCTCTTCGCGCTGCCCGAGGCCGCAGAACTCCTGCCCGACGAATTGCGCGAACTGGTCAAACGGGCCGCGCCGTCAGCCTCGCGGCCGCGGCGCACAGGGAAGGTAATTGCGGTCGCGCAGCCCGTCACCGACCTGACCATCAACCTGCTCGGCCCGATAGAGATTTTCCGCGACCCGCAGCGGGCATTCGCCGCCGACGCCTGGACGACCAGACGCGCGCGCGACATCCTGTGTTTCATCGCCACGCGCCCCCACCGCCGCGCCTCGAAGGACACCATCATTGACACCTTCTGGGGCGAGTCCGATCCGGGCGCGACTGAAAAGAATTTCCACCCGACGATTTCGCACGTCCGTAAGGCGCTCAACAGCAATCAGCTCATCAGGCTCAATTTCCTGCTCTACCGCGACGGCGATTACCTGCTCAACCCGGAGTTTTCATACCGCATTGATACCGAGGAGTTCGACCGCCTGCTGGCAGAGGGCGAGGCGGCGCGACGGGCCGGGAACAGCGAGCAGTACACGAAGGCTTTTGAAGAGGCGGTGGCGCTTTACCGCGGCGATTTTATGCAGAGCGTTGACGACGAATGGGCGGACGAATTGCGGGCTTATTACCGCGAGCAATATATGCGCACGCTCGAAGCGCTGGCGGCGGCGGCGCAGAAAGTGGGAGACCTGACACGCTCGATTCAACTGGCCCGCCAGATCCTGCGCGACGACCCGTACCGCGAAGACATCCACTGCCTGCTGATGCGCGCCCAGGCCGCACTCGGCAAGGGGGCCGCGGTGAAGGAGCAGTATGAAGCTCTGCGGCGGCGGCTGCGCGAGGAACTCGGCGTCGAACCGGCGGCGGAGACACAGCGGGTTTATCGGGAACTGATGAAGTGACTGTTCAGAGCATTTGGAAGTCGGAACGAAAGTTGCTGGCATTCATCAAGGACAAGCAACGTAAATGCTGCGCCCTGCCTCTCAACCCCCGGCATTTTGAGGCTTTGGCCTTAATAATTATCTTCCCCCTGTAGACCAGTGAAACGCGACTCCTGAAATTTCGACAGGCTGTAATGTAAAAAATACACCTCCTGACGGATTTCAGGCGGGCTGCGGGCAAATCATGCGAATTCACAGACGGTCAGAGAGTTTCATCACGATATTCGTGATACTCGCCCTGCTGACAGAACAGGCCATCGCCGGGCTGACAGTGACGAGGTCGAACGGCATCGCCGTCACCGGCGCCGACGGCGTCTCCTTCATCAACACATCTGGCATTGCTGTTACGGGTGCAGACGGCTTTCTGGCCTTCGCGCCGAACGGGATCGCCACGACCGGGGCCGACGGCATTGCGGTGACCGGCGCCGACGGTGTCACTCATACTGGCGCGAACGGCATTGCGGTCACCGGCGCCGACGGGATTGCAGTTACTGGCGCTGATGGGATTGCGGTGACGGGCGCGGACGGGATTGCAGTGACGGGCGCGGACGGTCAGACTTTTCACGCTGATTCAATTTACATTACGCGGCCGACGGGAATTGCCGTGACCGGGGCCGACGGCATTGCGGTCACGGGCGCCGACGGCACCGCAGTCACCGGCGCCGACGCAATGAATGCAGTGCGCGCGGACGGCATAATCGTCAGAGGCCCGAACGGGATTGCGGTGACCGGCGCCGACGGCATCGCGGTCACGGGCGCTGACGGCTCGGTTTATACGATCCCGCCTTCAGGCATCGCGGTCACGGGCGCCGACGGCATCGCCGTGACTGGTGCTGACGGCATTGCGGTGACCGGCGCAGACAGCATTATCGTGAAGGACGCTGAAAGTCTCGTCTCTCCGGTCGTCGGGGCAGGCCTGCAGAACGTTGACCCCGAGCTGGCTGTGCAACTCAATCAACTGACCGATGACAGTAACGTCAACGCCATCGTCGTCTATTATCAACTGCCTACCGCCGCAGATATTGCCGATCTGCAGCGCATCGGCGTTCTCGGCGGGACGCGTTATCGCGCACTGCCGATGATCGCGCTGACGGCGACGAAGCGGCAGATCATCAGCATCTCACGCCTCGCTTCGGTGCGCTCCATTTACGGCAATCGCACACTGCAATTGAATTCCGACCCGTACCTGCAACTCAACGGCGCAGAGCGAGTGCCGCGCGATCAGGATCTGACGCAGCACAACTCCGGGCTGCCCGTTTCCGGGCGCGGCGTGACCGTCGCGGTACTCGACACGGGCGTGGACGCGACACATGCTGATCTGGCCGGGCGCGTCGTGCAGAACGTCAAGCTGCTCGACCAGCAGAGCCTGAGTATTGGTTTCAGCAGCCCAAGCCAGGTTGAAAACCTCGCCAGCACCGATCAGGCTTACGGACACGGCACGTTCGTGGCCGGCGTGATTGCGGGCAACGGGGCTCATTCGGGCGGACGTTACGCGGGACTCGCGCCGAACGCGAAAGTAGTCGGCCTGAGCGCGGGCGATCTGAATCTGTCATTCGTCCTCTCGGGCTTTGATTACCTGCTCAGCCGCGGCGCGGGCCTGAATGTCCGCGTCGTCAATTGCAGTTTCTCCGCCGAGACAGTCTTTGACGCGAACGACCCGGTCAACGTCGCCACGAAGATGCTGACCGAGCGAGGCATCAATGTCGTCTTTTCCGCCGGCAACACCGGGTCGGGGCTGCACACCCTGAATCCGTATGCGGTCGCCCCATGGGTCATCAGCGTCGGCGCGACGGACGCCCGGGGGCGGCTGGCGGACTTCTCGTCGCGCGGTGCGCTGGGGAGTGCGCTCTTTCGCCCGACACTCGTTGCCCCGGGCGTCAGCGTGATCAGCCTGCGCTCTGCGGGCCTGAACCTGACCGGGACTCTCGGCGTGGCCGGCGCTGACACGAGCCGGCTCGCCGCCGGTGAATTGCCTTACTACACGACCGCGAGCGGGACGAGTTTCTCCGCGCCGCAGGTCGCGGCGACCGTCGCGCTGATGCTCGAAGCGAACCCGAACCTGACACCGGCGCAGGTGCGCGACATCCTGCAACGCACGGCCACGCCGCTCGCGGAGTATTACCTGCACGAGGTCGGCGCGGGGATGCTCAACGCGCACGCGGCTGTTCTCGAAGCCGCATTCCCACAGAGGCACATGGGCGCATGGCGCGCCGCGCTTGATCGCGGGCAGGTCAGGTTCATCAGCGACCCCGCGCAGACTTTCTCCGGCACAGTCCTGCCGGGGCAGAGCAGTGAAACGAATTTAGCGCTGCCGGAAAACACGCTGATGGCTTCGGTGCAGATTGCGTGGGGGCCGTTCTGGAGCCCGAACGATCTCGGGCTGGCGATGCTCGACCCCGGCGGCACCGAGCGCGCCTACGCCAACGCGATCAACCTGCCTGGGCTGACCGGCAGGCGCGAGCGCCTGACAATGAATAATCCTTCTTCCGGCGTGTGGCGGGCGCGTGTCGGCAACACCTTCAACCTGGCACTCACGTCGCAACAGTTCACCGGCGCGCTGGAAGTGACGCGCGCCGAATATTCACCGCTCGATGACCTCGGCAACCCTGGCGCAACAGAGCGCGCGGAAATTTATCAGGCGCTCCGCAGTTTCGTGATGGCGCCTTACGGACGCAGGTTCCGTCCGGGCTTCGGCGTCACACGGGCCGCACTTGCCGCGGCAATGGTGCAGGGCGCTCGTGTTCCGCAGTATCTGTCTGCCCGGCCACGCTATGCTGACGTGCGTGACCTGACGACGCGCAACTTTGTCGAGAGCGCACAAGCCGCCCCGGACGGCTCGCTCTTCCCTGAGTCTGCAGGCAATAACTTCCGCCCGTACGATTTTGCGGATCGGCTGACGGCGGCAATCGTGCTGGTGCGTGCCGCCGGGTTGCGTGCCGAAGCCGAGGCGCAGTCGGGGGCAGCGTTCACGCTCACCGATGTTTCGAGCATCCCTGCCGAATTGCGGGGTTACGTGGCTGTCGCGCTCTCACACGGATTGATGGGGCCAGCCAATAATGCCTTCCGCCCGGACAGCCCGCTGACCCGCGCCGAACTCGCGCACGCTCTGGCGGCGGTTCAGCGACTGGCAACCGAATAGTCCTGATTCAGCCCTCGAATCCACGTGAGCGCGGCAGAGAGTAATTTCTGCCGCGCCCACGTGTTTTACCTGTGCCCTTGCGACCTCATTGCAAGCGGCAATCCAGTCAGCCGCCCCCAGGCTTCGGGGGCCGCCCGACAAAGGTCTGTTCACCGCGGCCAGCCCGGACAGCTTCCGCTTCCGATCCTGGCACCATTCCCAGCGTCTTGTGGATTCGCACCTGATTTAGTCATTTCAGTTGATTGTTCTGAACCCCTCTCCATCAAGTTGCCGGTGGTCGAATTCGTCGGCAGACATAAGGGATCTGCACATGCCTTGAGTCGTATCTCTCCCGGGCGGCATGGCCAGGAAGATGGCGGAGTGGCTGTCATCCCCGATCCCCGGTTCATTGAATCGTCTCAGGCCATGAAAGGAAAAGCCTCCATGCACCTGACAGGCAGACTCACACTCCCTTTTCTGACACTGACGCTCGCCGCCCTGATGCTGACTTCGGGGATGGCCGCTGATCCGGGCGGGCCATTCCCCTCAACCGGCTCGCTCGGTGCCGGCAGTGTTTTGATTTACAACTTCTACACCTCCAGCGTGACCAACCCTGTGGCGGAAAATACCCTCATCACCATCACCAACACCGGTGACCGGGAGAGCGTCTTCGTGCATCTGTTCTTCGTTGACGGGGACACCTGCTCGGTGGCCGATTCCTACATCTGCCTGACCAGAAGTCAGACCATGAGATTCCTCGCCTCGGACGTGGACCCGGGCATCACCGGCTACATCATTGCAATCGCCGTTGATGAAAACGGGATGCCTGTGACCGACCGGAGTCCGTCATTCTTCAGGGCGGCCCCAGCCGGCGCCCGCAGTGAGGAAGTAGCTCAGGATGAACCACCGCCGCCGCCGCCACCGCCGCCGATGCTGATCGGGAATGAACTCGTCAAGCTGGGCACCGGCAGCTCCACCAGTCTGTCCGCCGAAGCACGGCCGACGCCGACATTGCAGCCGTGCGAGATCTGCGAGCCGCTGGCAGAGCGAGGATCCACGACAAGGGGGAGTGCGCCGGCGCAGGCTGATGACATTCCGAGCGAAGTCACAATTCTGCTCGACGGCCTGCCGCGCGTGCTGGCGATGGACAGCATCCAAAGTCAGGCCGATGGCAACTCAACTCTGCTGGTGGTCAACCGCATCGGCGGCGACCTGCGGACATCGGCGGCGAGGCTCGGGCCGCTCTTCGGCATCCTGTTTGATCAGCTCGAGAACCCTTACAGCTTCACGTTCGAGGGCGGGTGCCAGTTCAGGAGCTTCCTCAATAATTCGACCTTCCCCAGAACGACGCCGAGGTTGAATGCGGTCATTCCGGCCGGCACGTCGGGGTGGATGAAGTTCTGGGCCACCGGGTCGGATGAAGACCCCGAGCCGGCGATAGTCGGGGCGATGCTCACCTTCAATCCGAACAGCTCCCGCAGGGCTTCAGCTTTCAATGGGGGGCACCCCCTGCACAGTCTGACGACCGCGGGAACTGTGAGTCTGACGATCCCGGTCTTCCCACCAAACTGCCAGTAAGAGTGGTGTGAGGCAGTCAGATGTAAAAGGCCGGTCAGGAGGTGTGGCCGGCCTTTTACTATTTTACCTGCCCTGCCCGAACGCATCCGGGCACGGCGTTCACTCAGGCAGATCCTGCTTTTGATTGTTGCTATCTGTGCCTCTCCCTTTCCCCTTTGTTTCAAAGCGGTCTTTATGGTGAACTATCTCACCTGATGAGACCTGAATCATTCCAGTCGAAATCACTTCGCTCACGCCTGCGGCGTGGGCTTGTCGCAGCCTTGTTGCTGCTGGTCGTGGCCGCAGGCTTTTTCATCTGGTTGTGGCTGCAACCGCCGAAGCCGCTCGTGGCAGTCGTCACCATCGCGGGCGCGGGGCCGAAGATTGCAGCGACTTCCCTGTCTGACCCTTTCGGGGTGGCGGCGGACGGCGACGGTAATATCTTCGTCAGTGATGGCAAAAGCGGATGTGTTTATCGCATCGACAAAAAAGGCCTGACCGAGGCAATCGCTGAACATCTGGTTATGCCATCGGCTATCGCACTCGGGCCTGACGGGACTCTCGTCGTTGCGAACACGGGGGCGAATACTATTGCGCGAGTTGACCCGAAGCGCTTCAACCCCAACATTCGGTTGGATACAGATGGCCCGATCAACTTCGATTTTATTGCCGGCTCAGTTAAAGAGAGTGGTGATGCAGACGGCCCCGCAAGCAAAGCCAGATTCAATGCGCCTGTTGGTGTCGCTATCGGCAAAGATGGCACGATTTACGTCGCCGATACTTACAACGACCACATCCGTATGATTACTGCCGACCGGCAGGTGAGGACGCTGGCCGGCGGCAGTGAGCCGGGGTTCAGGGACGGCAAGGGCGCGGAAGCGCGCTTCGATACGCCGTGCGGGATCGCCGTCGCGCGTGACGGCGCGCTGCTGGTCGCCGACACCGGCAACCATCGCATTCGCCGCGTGACGATTGACGGCACAGTGACCACGCTGGCGGGCACCGGCGCGGCGGACGAGCGCGACGGCCCGCCACTGGAGGCCGCATTCAATGAGCCGACGGCCATCACGATTCGCGACGAGAATTCGTTTTACGTTGCCGACGCCGCGGGCAACAGCGTGCGCCTCTGCGAATTCGGCAATCAGCCTGACCACCCGCCGGCGGTCCGCACGCTGGCCGGCGGTTACCCGCTCGGGTTGAATGACGGCGAATTGTCAGCCGTGAAGCTGAATCGCCCGACGGGGCTCGCGGTAATTTCGGGGTGGAGAAAAAATGCGCTCGTGTTTGCCGACAGCGGCAACGGGCTGGTGCGAGCCTTTGTGAGCGAAGGGTCGAAGCTCGGCTTCCGGTCAAAGCCCGAGACCGCGCTGCTCAAGGCCGATGAGATTCGCGCCGCCCTGCCGCCCCGCTGGCCTTTCGACCCGCCGAATGCGAGGCGCGAAATCGCGGGCACGTTCGGCGAAGTGCGCGGCGAGCGTCTGCCCGAACACGACGCCTGGTTTCACAACGGGCTCGACATCCCCGGGGCCTACGGCGAAGCCGTGCGCGCGATTTACACTGAGCGTGTTTCGCGTCCGCTCTCGGTTGAAGCCGTCGGCAGCCCGCGCGAACGATTGCGGCTGCCGGTGATCGGCTACATTCACGTCAGAATCGGGCGCGATCAGAATGACAGGCCGCTCGGGATGGAAGGCGTCAGCTTCCGGCATGATGAAACGGGCAGGATAGTGGGTGTGCGCGTGCGCCGCGGGACCAGCATTAAAGCAGGCGATCCGATTGGCACGCTCAATCGCCTGAATCACGTCCATCTGATCGCCGGGCCGACGGCAGGCGAAATCAACGCGCTCGCGGTGCTGCAATTGCCGGGCATCAGCGATACCATTGCCCCGGTGATTGAAAATGTCACTCTGATGAATGAAAGCTGGCAGCTATTTGCGCCTGCCGGGGCGAAGAGTCCTCGCGTACCGGTCAGCGGTCGGGTGCGCATCGTCGTGCGCGCTTACGATCAGGCGGATGGCAACGCGAGCTATCGGCGGCTGGGGATTTATAAATTGAGCTACACGGTGCTGAAGGCTGACGGCTCGCCCGCTGAAGGTTTCAGTCAGCCGCGCGAGAATCTGGTCTTTGAACGGCTTCCCGCAACGCCGAACGCGGTGCCGCTGGCTTATGCCGAAGGCAGCCAGTCGGGTTATCAGGGGGCGACGATTTTCGCTTACATTGCAACCAACGTTCTGCGTGACGGCGAAGCGAGAGAAGATTTCTGGGATACGACGAGGCTCTCTCCCGGCGATTACACCGTGCGAGTCATCGCCGCAGACTTCTTCGGCAACAAAACTCAGCGCGATGTGGCTGTGGCAGTCTCAAAGCAGTAGCCCTTATAATCACGCCCCCTTCAACGCATCAATCAACAGAGGAATGAGCCGAACCAATGATCACGACGCCTGCCGAACTCCGCTACGACTGGAAGCCTGACGAAATCGAAGCCATCTACAACCTGCCACTGCCCGAACTGATTTTTCGCGCGCAGTCGGCGCAGCGCGCCTATCACAACCCCGACGAAGTTCAGGGCTGCGCGCTGCTGAGCATCAAGACCGGCGGATGCCCGGAAGACTGTGCCTATTGCCCGCAATCAGCCCATTACGAAACCGGCGTCGCGCGGCAGAAACTGATGTCCGTCGAAGAAACCCTCGCGGCAGCCGAACGCGCCCGGCGGCAGGGGGCAACGCGCTTCTGCATGGGCGCGGCGTGGCGCGACGTGCCCCGCGGCGCGGAATTCGAGCGCGTGCTGGAAATGGTCAGGGGAGTGCGCGCGCTGGGGATGGAGGCCTGCTGCACGCTCGGCATGCTCGAAAGCGATCAGGCGCTGGCGCTGGCCGAAGCAGGATTGACCGCTTACAACCATAACCTCGACACCTCACCGGAATTTTACGGCGAGATCATTTCGACTCGCACGTATCAGGAGCGGCTCGACACGCTGGCGTATGTGCGCCGGGCCGGGATCACCGTGTGCAGCGGCGGCATCATCGGCATGGGCGAAGAGCGAGCGGATCGTTACCGGCTGCTCGAACAACTGGCAACGCAGCGTCCTCATCCTGAAAGCGTGCCGATCAACCTGCTCGTCCGCGTCGCCGGCACGCCACTCGCCGAGGAAAAGCCGGTTGATGTTTTTGAGATGGTGCGGATGATCGCGACCGCAAGAATTCTGATGCCCGCCTCGATGGTGCGACTGAGCGCGGGTCGCCTGTCAATGTCCGACGAGGCGCAGGCGCTGTGTCTGCTCGCCGGAGCGAATTCGATCTTTATGGGCGGCAAGTTGCTGACTACGCCAAACCCGGAGGCGGATCACGATCAGAGACTGCTTGGCAGGATGGGAATGCGATTGCGTCCACAAAGCGACAGTAAAGGGAATACGCCGTCGCCACCACATACTGCTATGGCGAGTTGATCGGGTAGCATTGAAGGGTAGCAAAAAGCAGGCCGGCGCGAGATTAGTTTGTCTCGCGCCGGCCTTTTGATTGTGGGGCAGCTTCAGAAGTTGAGCTTGAGCGCGAACTGGAAGATACGCGGATCAAACGTACTCGTAATACGCCCAAAGGACGTGCTGTTGATGTTCTGGACCTGATCAATGTTGAAGTTGACGTTATTGAAGACGTTGAATGCGTCGGCGCGGAATTCGACGTTCACTGATTCGGTGATCGCCGTGCGCTTGATCAGGCTCAGGTCCACGTTGAAGAAGTTCGGGCCGCTCACCGGAGTCAGATGCAGCGTGCCGAGCCGGCCCGCCTCCGGGTTTTTGAAGAACTGTGAATTGGCGCGACCGTCAGAACCGATCAGGCTCGGATCGAACAGAATCGGTCGCCCTTGGGCGTCCTTGAAGAGCCCGGTCTTATTCTGCAGATCACTCACCGGGAGCGTGGTATCCACGGTGTTCTTCGTTGATCGCGCCGCGCGATTCACGGTGCCGCGCTGCGAGACAATCGAAACCGGCTCGCCCGATTGCCAGCGCCAGATGCCGTTGAGGCTCCAGCCGCCAAAAACCTTACCCGACACGCCGCCGGCACCGAGGAACCTTTTCCCCGGGCCGAACGGAAGCTCATACACGCCGTTGGCCTTGAAGACATGAGTGATGTCGTTGCTGATGCGCTGCTTTTCCACGGCCAGCCCCTTGTTCAGGTCGAGCAGGCCGGCGAAGTTGGTCTGGCCGCCCTCGGAGTCAGTGAAGGCTTTGCTGTAAGTGTAATTCGCCTGGAAATAGAAGCCATGGCTCAGCCGCCGGCGGATTTCAGCCTGCAACCCGTGATAAGTCGAATACGAGCCGTTGCCGATGTAATCCGCGACGAACGTATTCGGATTCGCGGGCAGGAAAAAGCCCGGCGTCAGCTGCACGCCGAAGCCGTTGTTCGGGTCGAGGAAGAAGTCGCGGTTGACGACATAAAATCTGGCCAGTTCGCCGACCTGCCCCTGCGCGATCAGCGAGCGGACGCCCGGGTCATCGAGTAACGCGATGCCCAGACCGAAATCGCTGAAGTCTCCGAGCTTCGGGAAAATCTGCAACGTTTCGCCGACCGTCGGGTCGCCGTGCGCGGCAAGGTTGCGCTGGGCGCGCTGGAAATCAGCCAGGAAGCCGTTGTCGAAAATTCTCAACTGATTGATGTCCACGCCGCGCGTCAGCTTCGTCCCGCGGTTGCCGACGTAGCGCACTTCAAAGATCGTGTCGGGCAGGATCTGGCGCTCGATGCTCAGGTTCCACTGCTGGACGTAAGGCGTCCGCAGTTTCGGGTCAATCGTGAAGAGCGCCGTCTGCGAATTGATCGCCAGATTTTCGCTGATCGTGCGCGGCACCTTGAATTGCGGCGCCGGGATCGTGACCCGCCCGCGGCCACTCAGCGTCCCGGCCACGTCATCAATCGTCACGGCGGTGGCGAGGCCGTCGCCGGCGGTGATGGCATTCAGGACGGTCGTGATGTTGTTGTCAATCACATATGAGATCGAATAGCCCGCGCGGATCGCCATCTTGCCGTGGCCGAACGGGTCCCACGAGAAGCTGACGCTTGGGGCGAAGTTGTTGAGGTCGTCGTTGAAGAACGCACGCCCCGTGCCCGACCCGGCGAAATCCAGCACGGCATTCGGATCGCGCAAAGCTCCGAGCCCGCCGCGCGGCAGCAGCGCCAGACCCCTCTGCTCGGTCGGCACCGAGATGTATTCGTAACGCACCCCGGCATTGAATGTGAAATTCGACCTGGCGCGCCACGTATCCCCGGCGTACCCGGAGATGGTGTGATACGAAAGCCGCTGACGGCTCTCGGCGCCGCTCGTGAACCCGGAAGTGCGGCTGGCGACGTTGAATGTCTGATCCGCCTGCGAGACAGGGGCAGTCAGAATCTCGAGGATGTTGGTCGCGCGGCTGAAATCATCAGTTGAAATCCCGCCGGGGAAAGACGTCGCGTTGCGCCTGAGCGGGCTGCTCAGACCGACGCCGTTAAAGCCGATGGTGTAGAGCGGGATCGTCCCGACAAAATCGAAAGGCTCAGTGTAAACGCGGCGGTAACTGCCGCCGAAGCGCACCTGATGGCGGCCTTTGACCCAGTTGACGTTGTCAAAGATTTCATAATTCGTCGCCTTCCGCCCCTGCGGCAGTGTGTTCTGCACCGGGTCGGTGATCAGCGGGAAAGTCACGCGGAAGCCATCGGCAAACGGCTCTCTGGTGAAGAATCTGACGTCGTAGTTGTTGAAGCCGCCACGCAGTTCATTGTTGAGATTCGTAGTCGGCGTCCAGTTCCACGCGAACGAACCGCGCGGGCGGGTTGATTTCTGCCCGCCACCCGGCAGGCCGGGGAAGGGTTCTTCGATGGCATTGAATGGGTCATTCGGCAGGTTGAAATCGAAGCGGCTGAAGGTCGCCTCAAAGCGGTGCTTTGCCGTCGCGTCGTAATCCACGCGGAAGCCCCACAAATTCTGATCAGTGCCCGAACCGGTATTGAAGCGGTAACCGGCGACGTTCGAGGACGCAGCCGCGCCTGGGGTGTTCGCCAGATCGCCCGAGGCCAGATCGTTTGGCAGCGGAGTCAGGTCAATGAGCCGCTTCGCAATTGGGTCAACCACGCCTCTCGCGCCCGCCAGGGCGAGCAGGTTGACGGTCTGCAACTGGCCGTTATCGGCGCGCCGATAAGTGAAACTGCCCTGCCGCGCCGGTTGCGTCAGCACAGTGCGCAGCACGCTCGCCTGAGTCCTTTCCTTCGTGCCTTCGTAGTAAGTGAAGAAGAACAGCTTGTCCGTATCGAAGCCGACCGGGCCGAAGACTTTCTTCGGGAGTTTGATCGGCCCGCCCAGATTGAAGCCGTACTGGTTGCGGATCAGCTTCTCTTTCGGCACGCCCGTCGCGTTGTTGAAGAAGGAGTTTGCATCGAGCGCGTCGTTGCGGTGGAATTCAAACAGGCTGCCGTGAAATTGGGTGGAACCGCGCGGCGTGATCAGCTTGACCTGCGCGACGCCGAGGCCATCGGTCGGCCCGCCATTCTGCGTCGTCAGCGTGAATTCGGAAACACTGACGACACTCGGCGCGGCCACGCCAAAGAAGGTGTCGGTGCGAATGAAGTTGTCATTGATATTGATGCCGTCCCACGTCAGGTTGGTGAACGTCCCGCGCAGCCCGTTCACTGAGGCCTCGCGGTTGTCGCCGCTCTGATTGACGCCGGCCTGCAGGTTGGCCAGATCAAGCGGGTTGCGCCCGTTGAGCGGCAGGTCATTGATCTGTCGCGACAGCACGGTCGTCTGCAGTTCGGCGTTCTCCGTGTTGACGACCGCCTGCGAGTCAGTCGCCGTGGTCGTCACGATCTCGGCAATCGTCCCCGGCTGCAATTCAATATTCACCGTGGCCGGGACGCCGACGTTGACGGTGATGTCTCTGAGATCGGCTTTTCTGAAGCTGGCCTTTTCGGCAGTGATCTCATAATTCCCGGCAGTCACGTTGGCAAAGACAAACTGCCCTTCGTGATTGGTGACAACAGTAATCTCACGGCGCGTGGCCGTGTCTCTCAGTACGACTTTAGTGTCGGGCACGACGGCGCCGGTTGAATCCTTTACCGTCCCGCTGACGGTTGAAGTGGTCGTCTGGGCAATCGCGCCCGACCACATCAGGCCGGTCAGAATAAATAATGTCATGACAGCAATCATTGAAATGCTGCGAAAGCTCATAAGGCCGGGAAGTGATTTATTGTTCATTGCGGCTTCTTCAACTCCTTTGCTTCAGTTCTCTGTCTTCTGTTTGCGGCGCCTGATTCAGGCTCGCGGGCAGAGACAGATTCGATTCACTCTTTTGGAAAGAATTCCAAAACGTTTCTTGATAAAAATCCAAAAACGGCTATGTCCGAGCCGGTGTCTCGAAGCGCAACTGGTGTTCCAACGGATTGCCGCGGCGTCCTGCCTGCGGAAGGTGTTCAGCCGTGAATGCTTGTCAGCGGCCCGTAATTAGTTCTGAGTTTTGAAGCGCGGGAGTGATTATTCAGAAATCTGAATCGCGTTACGGATTTTCGGAGGGGTAACGATGCAGCATCCCCGGAGCGGTTGGAAATAATCTGCTCCTGACGGTGATCAGTGTTTTGTTTGATCAGGGATTATTGAAGCATTAGCATGCCACCCGAGATGGAAAGCGGCGTACAGGCCCAGCAGACGCTCACCGGCTCGGTCGAGCGCATCACTTATCACAACGACCAGAACGGCTACACCGTGCTGCGTTTCCTCATCCCCGGTCACGCCGAACCGGTCACCGTCACCGGCAACTTCTCCGCCGTCTCTCCCGGCGAGAGTCTGCGCCTGACCGGATTCTGGACGACGCACCCGCAGTACGGCGACCAGTTCAAGGCGGCGGATTATCAGGTGACCCGTCCGGCGACGGTTGCCGGCATTCAGAAATATCTCGGCTCCGGTCTGATTAAAGGCGTTGGCCCGGTCACGGCCAGACGCATCGTCGAGCATTTCGGCGAACAGACGCTCGACATCATCGAAAGCGACATCTCGCGCCTCGTCGAAGTCAGAGGGGTTTCCGGCAAACGCATCGAGCTGATTCAGAAAACGTGGCAGGAGCAGCGCGCCGTCAAGGACGTGATGATCTTTCTGCAATCGCACGGCGTCTCAACCCACTTCGCCGTCAAAATCTACAAGCAGTACAACAACGACTCGATTCCGATTGTCGAGAAGACGCCCTACCGGCTGGCCGCCGATATTTATGGCGTCGGCTTCAGAACGGCGGATCAGATCGCGCGCAACTTAGGCATCAGGGCCGACGCCGAAGAGCGGCTGCGCGCCGGGTTGCAGCACGTACTCGGCGAAGCGACGGAGCAGGGGCATTGTTACCTGCCGCGGCGCGAATTGCTCAGGCGCGCCGCAGAAACCCTGGGGGTCGAAGATCAGACGCGCCTTGCGGCTTCGCTTGACGCGCTGCTCAATGAAGGGCTGTTGAAAATCGAAGAAGAGCCCGACGACCCGCTGGCTGATGTCGCGATTTATCTGCCTCCCTTGTGGCAATCGGAACGGGCAATCGCGCGGCGGGTGAAAATGCTGGCGGAAGCGCCGGTGCGCGTTGACGCGAAGCGTGTGGATACGTGGCTTGATCGGTTCATAGAAACCAAAGGCATCCAGCTTTCCGACGAGCAGCGGGCCGCCATCCGGCTGGCCGCGGGCTCGCGCGTGATGGTGCTGACAGGCGGCCCCGGGTGCGGGAAGACGACCGCGTTGCGCGCGCTGGTTGCGCTCTTTCACGCCATGCGGAAGCGCGTGCTGCTGGCTTCCCCGACCGGGCGCGCCGCGCAGAGGTTGTCGGAAGTCACAGGCGAGGAGGCGAAGACGCTGCACCGCACGCTCGAATTCGACCCGTCGAGGATGGGCTTCAAGCGCGACGAGACGAGCCCGCTCGAAGCCGACGTCATTATCGTTGACGAGGCTTCGATGCTCGACGTGGTGCTGGCGAATTACCTGATCAAGGCCGTTGCCGCTCACTCGCAGCTCATTCTCGTGGGCGACGTGGATCAACTGCCGTCGGTCGGCCCCGGCACGGTGCTGCGCGACCTGATTGATTCGCGCGCCGTGCCGGTCGCGCGGCTGACGCGGGTGTTCAGACAGGCCGCCGAAAGTCTGATCATCCAGAATGCGCACCGCCTCAACCGCGGGGAGTTCCCGGCGCTCGTCAAACCCGGCACCGGGCAGACGGATTGTTACTTCATCGCCGCCGAAGAGCCGCACGAAGTCGCCGACCTGATCGTCAAGTCAGTTGCCGTGGCCCTGCCGAAGCGATTCGGCTACGACCCGGTAAATGACATTCAGGTGCTGGCGCCGATGAACCGCGGGCAGGTCGGCACGAACAGTCTGAACGCGCTGCTGCAACAACACCTCAACCCGCCGGGCGAGCGCAAACCCGAATACGCGCGCGGCAACCGCACCCTGCGCGTCGGCGACAAAGTCATTCAGCGCGTCAACAACTACAAGCTCGAAGTCTTCAACGGCGACCTGGGCCGCATTGAGTGGATTGATCTGGAGGATCAGATGATCGCCGTCCGCTTCGCCGACCGGATCGTGAATTACGATTATGCTGACATACTCGAACTCGGTCACGGATTCGCGATCAGTTGTCACAAATCGCAGGGCAGCGAATATCCGGCGGTCGTGATCCCGCTGCACATGCAGCATTTCATGATGCTCAGCCGCAATCTGCTCTACACGGCGCTCACGAGGGCGAAGAAAACGGTCGTGATGATCGGCACGACCAAAGCGATTGGCGCGGCGATGAACAACCTCGAAGCGGTACACCGGTTCACCGGGCTGGTGCGTGAACTGAGGGCCTGAAGTCGGAGAGAACATTGCTGTTCAAGGCGACGTAAATCATTCTGTCTGGCAGCTTCCTGCCACGGAACAGGATTCAGAACGGAGGCAATTATGAGTTACACCAGGAAACTTGAGGAATTGCGCGAGGCCGCGCAGCGCAAGGCCCGCGAACTCGACGAACAGTTCAAGCTGCGCGAGAAGCTGGAGCAGGGCATCAACACTGCCGGCAACGTCGCCAACGCCGCGGGCAAAGCCGCCAGCGACGCGGCGCGCAAGGGCGCGGAGGCGGTGAATGATGCGGCGAAAGCTGCCGGCGAGCGGGCGAAGAAAATTGATGACGAATATCGCGTGACTGAAAATCTCCGCGACACTGCCGCGAAGGTTGGTGCCGACGCGAAGGAGGGCGCCGAGGATTTCAAGAAGACGGCCACCAAAGCCGCCGAGACCGCCGAAGCAAAGGCGCGCGAGTTTTTCGGCACGGCCGAAACCTTTTACCGCCGCGCCGAACAGGCATACAGCGCCGGGACGAGCGGCGCGCGGATTATGGAAGCGACCGTGAGCGGTTACTCAAAGGCGCGCGAGTGGATCAAAAACAATCCGGGCAAAACTGCGGTCGTGACATTTTCAATGATCGCCGGTGTGCGCGCCGGGTCAGCGCTGCCCACACTCGGCGCGACGATCCTCGGCGCGGGCGGCGCGACCAGTTTCCTCTTTCACAGTTCCCTGCCGATCATCGGCCTGCGTAAAGTCACCGAGCGTTACAACGAATACCTGAAGGAGCAGGAACGCCGCATCGCGAGCGGCGAACTCGATGAAGCCGAGCGCGCGAACATCGAGTTTCAGCGCGACCTGACGAAATACGTCGGCGCCCCGCTGCTCGGTGCATTCAGCATGGCCGCCGGCGCGACGATGATCGCCTCGGCTTTCTCCGGCGCGACGGCGACGGGATTTCCCATCAGCCTGATCCTCGGCGGCAACCCGCTGCTCAACGGCGTCTGGTTTTTCGCGAACGGCGTCATCTGCATCAGCGAAGGCTACAGGTTCTTTATGATCGCGCTCGCCGATGAGGAAGACGTGCAGCGCGTCGTGCGTGAAATCAAAGGGTTGTTACCGGCGGCAACTACGGCAGAATGAAAATCGCAATCGCAGGTCTGGGTAATGTCGGGCGCGCATTCGGCGGACTGCTCGCAGAGCGGCGCGAGTGGCTGAGGTCAGAATTCGGGACCGAGATCAAAGTCACCGCCGTCAGTGACCGAAGCGGCGTGGTTATCAATGACGACGGCCTGGATCTGACGCCGGTGTCTGTCCTGTATCAGACAGGTCGCCGCCCGCCAGACACCTCAATCGCCTTTCTGAAAGAGACACGTCAGCCTCTGACAAAGGCAGGCGCCGTCGCCGCGACGCCGGCAGAAGCCGTCAGGCTCTTTGCAGAAGCCGGAGTACAAGCTGTCATCGAAACATTGCCGAGCGGCTTGGAGACGCAGGGCGAACCGGCGATCACCATCGTCACTGAAGCACTGAATCGGGGCCTGCACGTAGTCACTGCCAACAAAGCCGTGCTGCTCTTTGCCGGGCCGAAGCTGGAACGCCTGGCCGCGGGCAAAGGCGTGAAGCTGGCGCACAGCGGGGCCACCTGCGCGGCGCTGCCCACACTGAGTTTTGCCCGCCGTGAGCTGATCGGGGCGAGGATTATCAGGATTCGTGGCATCCTCAACGGCACAACAAATAACATCCTGACGCGGATGAACGAAGACGGCTTGAGTTTCACTGACGCGCTGGCCGAAGCGCAGGACAAAGGCATCGCCGAACCCGACCCGCGCTACGATGTGGAGGGCTGGGATTCGGCAGCGAAGCTCGTGATTCTCGCCAATGTCCTGATGAATGCCGACGCCACGCTTGAGCAGGTGGAGCGCAAAGGCATTGATGAAATCCCTGAGCGCATGATCGAAGGCGCGCGTTCGGCGGGAAGAGCGATTAAACTGATCGCCCTTGCTCATCCGCACGGTGAAGGCGTCAGATTATCAGTCTCCCCACAAGCCGTTTCACCACAGGATCAGATGTATTCCGTGCGCCACTCGAACAAGGCGGTTGAGTTTCAGACCGATCTTTACGGGCCTTTGCTGGTGGCTGGCGGCGCTTCCTCGCGCGCGGCGGTGGCGGCGACGCTGCTTAAGGATGTAATCAGTCTCTTGTGAGTCCGTCGCTGCCCCAGAAATCCGGCAGCGATCCAATCATCACCCCGGGAGGTAAATATGTTCTGCCCGCAGTGTGGCAATCAGCCCGCCTCAAAAAGCGCCCGGTTCTGCCCCGGCTGTGGCTTTCGCCTTGATGGCACAGTCGGTCTTCTTGTCGGGAATGACGCCTCCGCGGGTGAAGGCAGCAAACCCGAGCGACACCCTTCGATGGTCAGAAGAGGCGCGATGCTCGGCATTACGCTGATGCTTATTGCCAATGTGTTGTTCGGATTTGCCATCGGACGACACGATGGCGAGGGGCTGGTTTTCGGCTCGATCTTTGTCTGGGTCGGCCTGATGATCCTGATCAACCTCTTCGGACCGGTCGCGCGGCTGGCGAGAAAAATCTTTTCTGAAGAAGAGCCGGCTCTGGCGGTGAAAACGCCTCAGTCCCGTCAGCTGCCGCTGCCACCGGCGCAAAGCGCCCCCGTCGCGTATGTGCCTCCGCAGCGCACGACCACATCAAAGATCGTTCAGCAGGCGAGTGTGACTGAGCAGACGACGGGATTGCTGAAAGATAAGTAGATTTGGGCGTGATCCGGCTACACTCCACACTCCACTTCTTCCGCCGCCTCATCCCTCGCGCTTTGCAATTCCATATCAATCCCGTACTTCTCAGCCAGCGCGAAGTATTCCTCAAAGAGCGGCAGCATCTCTTCCATTGTCTGCGAGCGCAGCGCGGCGGTGCGGATGTGCGCGCCGTTCGCGACGCCGCGCAGGAACTGGGCGGACAGCATCTTCATGCGCCCGATCACGCCGCGCTCGGGCATCGCTTCGCGCAGGTAGCCCATGTATTCGAGCAGCAGTTCGTGCATCTCCCGCGGCGTCGGCTGGTACGGTTCGAGGCCGTCCATCACTTCCCACGTCTGGCGGAAGATGTACGGGTTGGCAATCGCGCCGCGACCGATATGCACGGCGTCGCAGCCGGTTTCCTCAAAGCGGCGCATCGCGTCCGCGGGCGTCAGAATGTCGCCGCTGCCCGAGACTGGGATCGAAACCGTCTTTTTGATTTCGCGCACCAGATCCCAGTCGGCGAACCCCTTGTAGCCCTGCACGCGCGTGCGACCGTGGAGCGTGACCATCGAGCCGCCGCAGTCTTCGATCAGTTTCGCGACTTCGACGCAGTTGATCGTTTTGTCGTCCCAGCCCGCGCGGATCTTGACGGTCATCGGGATCGAGATAGAGTCTTTGACGGCGAGCAGAATTTTTTTGAGCTGCGGCAGGTCGCGGAGCAGGTTCGATCCGCCGCCGCCGTTGACCACTTTTTTCGCGGGGCAGCCGCAGTTGATGTCCACGAAATCCGCGCCCGCTTCCTGGGCTATTTCCGCGGCCCAGCGCATGCGCACTTCGTCGTAACCGAAGATCTGGATCGCAATCGGGCGCTCTTCCTGCGCAAAGCGCATCATCTCGTGGGAGCGCATATTGCCGCGCGTGAGGCCCTCGACGCTGATGAATTCGGTGACGATCAGGCCAACGCTGCCGCACTTTTTGGCGACGCGGCGGAAAGGCGAATCGGTCACGCCAGCCATCGGCGACAGCACGAGCGGCGGCGAAAGGCGGCGTCCGGCAATTTCGAATGAATCCGGGTACTGCATAAATTATTCCCTTAGCAAAGTATTGAGCGCGTACAGACGGCTCAGGCAAACGTGAAATATAACAGAAGACTGACCCGCGGACACGAAGGTTCACGAAGAAAATCTGCTGGCCCCCTGGCCGGCTTTCGGCGTCCTTTATGGATGCCGGTTGACGCTCGCGCGCAAAATCGGTAGCGTTGTCGGGGTGAAAAACAATCAGGACAATGCAGTTGAAGCTTCGCGAATCATTGATTTTTTGTCAGAGATGATGCGCCTGAAGGCGGTGCCGCGCACAGGCTGGCTGCTGCGCGGCGTGCGCGACGTGGAATCGGTCGCTGCGCATTCGTTCGGCGTCGCCCTGATCGCGATGTGGCTGGCCGACCGCGCTCTGGCTCGCGGGATGCATGTCAATGTGGAGCGGGTGCTGCGCATGGCGCTGCTGCACGACCTGACGGAAGCGCGCACGGGAGACCTGCCGGCGACAATCAAGCGCTATTTCGGCAACGACGCGCTGAAAGCCGCCGATGAACGAATTGCGGCGGAGATGCTTGAGGCGACAGGCCCGGCCGGTGAATCGTATCTGGAATTGTGGCGCGATTACGAGCAGCGCACGAGCGTCGAATCGCGCATCGTCAAGGCCGCGGACAAACTCGACCTGCTCCTGCAGGCGCGGGAATATGAAAAGGGCGGTGCGCGCGGCCTGGGTGAGTTCAGGGAAAATTCCGACGCGGATTTTTCCGGCCTCGGGATTGATGAATTGACCGCGGAACTGATTGCGGGACTAAGGAAGTCACGGGAATGAGCTGGCTTGACGTTGAGCAGTTGATCGGCTGGCTTCAGCAACTGCCTCCGGTGGGAGTGCTGGCGCTGGTGTTTCTGATCGCCTACATCGAGAACGTCTTTCCGCCTTCGCCGAGCGACGTGATGCTGGTTTTCGCCGGCACGCTGGTCGGGGTCGGCGCAATCGGATTCTTCCCGATGCTGATTTCGTCCACGCTGGGCGGCACGCTCGGGTTTATGACGGCCTACGCGGGCGGGCGCTATTTCGAGGAACACATCGTCGAAGGCCGCTTCGGTCGTTTTCTGCCGGTCAGGGCGATTCACCGTGTGGAGAGTATGTTTCAGCGGTTCGGCTACGGTGTCATCGTTGCGAACCGCTTTATTTCAGGCCCCCGCGCGATAGTCTCGGTTGCGGCGGGGATGTCGCGGATGAATCTGCCCGCCACGACCGTGTTGTGCGCGATCAGTGCGGCGGCTTGGAATACTATTCTGATTCTGCTCGGCAAAAGCTTCGGTCACAACTGGCGGAAGGTGGGCGATTACCTGGTGCTGTACGGGGAGATCGCCACGGCCATCGTCATCATCGGCATTGTGATTTTCGCGTGGCGTTACCGGCATCAGTGGCGCGAGCGGCGTCAGGCCAGAGCGCAGAACCGGGTGGCCAGGAATCAGACCTGATTCATTCAGCACTCGACATCCCTCATTCTCGACTATGGACATCCTGCAAAAGATCAGAAGCCGTGCGGCCACGCAGCCGCAGCACATTGTGTTGCCCGAAGGCGAAGACGACCGCACCATCATTGCCGCTGCGCGCATTGCCGGCGAACGCATCGCGCGCGTGACGCTGCTCGGCGGCGAAGAGAAGATCCGCGGCCAGGCCGACGCGCTGGGCGTGTCGCTGACCAGCGTGCCAATTCTCAATCATCACCAGTCGCCTGACCTCGACCGCTACACGCGGGAGTTTTACGAACTGCGCCGCGCCAAAGGCGTCACGCTCGACGAGGCGCGCAAACAGATACTCGATCCACTTTATTTCGGCGACATGATGGTGCGCGCCGGAAAAGCCGACGGCTCGGTCGCCGGGGCGACCAATACGACGGCACACACGGTGCGCGCGGCACTGCTCACCATCGGGCTGCGCAAAGATTTCAATCTGGTCTCGTCGGTGATGGTGATGGTGGTGCCCAATAAGAGTTTCGGCGCTGACGGCGCGCTGATTTTTGCCGACCCGGCGGTCGTGGTGAACCCGACGGCTTCACAGCTCGCGGAAATCGCGCTCGCGTCAGCAGACACCTGCCGCGCATTGCTCGACGCCGAGCCACGCGTCGCGATGCTTTCATTTTCGACCAAAGGCAGTGCCCAGCACCCGCTGGCTGACAAGGTCATTGAAGCGACACGCACCGTCCGCGCCCGCGCGCCCGAACTGGAAATTGACGGCGAGTTGCAGCTCGACGCCGCGCTCGTCCCGCACATCGGCGCCTCGAAAGCCCCCGGCTCCGCGGTCGCGGGCAGGGCCAATGTACTCATCTTCCCCGACATCAATGCGGGCAACATCGGCTACAAGCTGGCCGAGCGGCTCGCCGGGGCGACGGCCATCGGCCCGATTCTGCAGGGCCTTGACAAGCCGGCGAATGATCTGTCACGCGGATGCAAGGCCGATGACATAGTTGATGCGGTCGCGATCACGGCAGTACAGGCGCAGGCGGGAAAACGCGAAGGCAGATAAAAAAAGAGCAGCCGCGCCTGCGGCTGCCCGAATGAACCAAAGAAAGGAGGTCAAATGCGAAAACCTTGTACCCTCTGAAAAACTCTGTCCGCTCCGGCGTAACCCATTCACCGGGAGCAAACACATCACGAAACGCCGCCGAGTTCCCTGCGCCGCCCGAGCCCCACAAGCCCCAGTCAAAAACGACTGCCCGGCTGTTCCCAGGCGGCCTCAGCCGCGTTCCCGACGCTTCCCATATTGGCGATTCCCGTACCAGAAGCCCCTTCACGAATTCCTTTCAGGCTAACTCCCTGCCGTCACAGGCAAAGTAGTGCCCGGTCACGGCGGCGACTGGATTCATCGGCAGAGTAATCGGTCAAATTGGCGCGCTTATCGTCGCGCAGGATGACGGGAGTTGTCGTTCAGAGTGACGAGAGTTGCGGCGGGCAAAAATTGTCCGACCGGCTGGCGGCCCGCTCGAACGTCAGGAGCGCTGAAAGCCCTTTTCGATTTCGCGCGTCGAGACGCGCAGGATGATGGGGCGCCCGTGCGGGCAGGTGGCGGGGTTATCGGTGACGAGCAGTTCATCAATCAGCCAGTGCATCTTTTCCGGCGCCAGCGTCATATTGATTTTGATTGCCGCGCGGCAGGCGAGGCTCGCGGCGATCTCAGCGCGCAACTCATCCATCGTCAGTCCGCGCCGCTCCTGCTCAATCGCATCGAGCAGTTCGGCCAGCAGTTCACGCGCGGTTCCGGCTGGCAGCAGGGCGGGCACGGCCTTGATCGCAATCGTGCGGCCCGAAAGTCTGCCGATCTCAAAGCCGTTCTCTTCCAGTTCCGGCAGCATCTGGTCAATCGTCGCGGCCTGTGCCGGGGTCAGGTCGAGCGTTTCGGGTAGCAGCAGCCGCTGCACCTCGACCCGGTTGCGCGTGAGCGCGCGCCAGTGCCGCTCGAACAGAATCCGTTCGTGCGCGACATGCTGGTCAATGACGAGTAGGCCGTTGCGGTCCGCCGCCAGAATGAAGCTGTTGTGGAGCTGGCCGAGCGGATTGATTTCGTCGGCGTTGAGCGAAAGGTTCTGCGCGGGTTTGAGATTGGAATTTGACAGATCGCCGCCGCGCGCGCCCAGACAACCGAGCCGACTGCCGTAATAAATGACGACCGGCTCTTCGGGCTTCTCTTCCCTGACAGCTCCCTCAATTACTGGAACCGGAAGAACAGAGTCTTCAGCTCCAATCGCATAATCTGAAAGAGGCTCTTCAATCGGTGGCGATGCCGCTTCGCCTTTCTGTTGGGGCTGTGGCGCAAAGCTCAGGTTCATTTTGCGCTGCTCAGGCGCGGGCGGCGGCTTCGGGGCCTGAATGCGGAATGCGCCTTTGAGTTCTTCTCGCGAAATGGGCAGCGGCTGAGCAGTGGTCGAAAGTTGATCAAGTGAGGCCGCGCCTGGAGGCCGCGTTGTCGTTTCAACTCTGCTGGTTTCCTGCTGCTTTTCGATAAAAGGTGTCACAGCCGCTTTGGCCGCACCGATGGCGGCGCGCACGGCATCGCGCAGGGTGTCCTGGACGATTGACGGGCGCACGAAGCGCACTTCGGTCTTGGCCGGATGTACGTTCACGTCAACTTCGTGCGGCGGCAGGCCGACAAAGAGCATGGCCGTGGGATAAACGCCCACAGGCATCATCGCCCGATAGGCTTCACCCAGGGCACGGCTGATCAATTTGTCACGCACATAACGACCGTTGATGAAGAAATACTGGCTGTCCCGCGTCGTCCGTGTCACCGACGGCGAAGAGACAAACCCGCGCACGTTCAGTTCGCCGTTTTCACCGCTGACTTCGATCAGGTCGTCAATGAATTCGCCGCCGAAGAGCTGGTAGGCGCGCTCGCGCAGGTCGCCGACCGGGGTGACGCTGATGCTCTCGCGCCCGTTGTTGATGAGCGTGAAGGCAAGCCGCGGGTGGGCGAGCGCGTAATGCGTGACGAGGCTGGCGATGTGAAAACTTTCGGTCGCTTCGGATTTGAGGAATTTGCGCCGCGCCGGGACGTTGAAGAAGAGGTCGCGGATTTCAAACTCGGTGCCCCGCGCAAAGGCGATGTCGCGGACGTTAAGCATCCGCCCGCCACTGATTTCGATCTCAGTCCCGACCAGATCGTCAGCCGTCTGCGTGCGCAAGCGGACTTTCGAGACTGAAGCAATCGAGGCGAGCGCTTCGCCGCGGAAGCCGAGCGTCAGGATGGCTTCGAGGTCTTCGGCGGATTTGATCTTGCTGGTCGCGTGTCGCTCGAAAGCCAGAATCGCGTCATCGCGTGACATCCCTTCGCCGTCATCGGCCACGCGGATCAGCCGGCGCCCGCCCGACTCGACCGCGACCTCGATTCGCCCCGCGCCGGCATCAATCGAATTCTCGATCAGTTCCTTGACGATGGAAGCCGGGCGCTCGACCACTTCGCCGGCGGCGATTTTGTTGGCAAGGCTGTCTGGCAGGACGCGGATTTTGGACATTGGGGCTTTTCAGAAATGGGTCAAAAAACTTCAGGCAGATCAGTCTTCCACTTTCAGACCCGGCACTTTGCCGAAGTCCCTGATGTTTCTCGACAGCAACGTCGCATCGTGAGCCAGGGCGATGGCGGCGATTTTCAGATCCATTGTACCGACACGGATCCGTGTCTTGAACAGCGTCTGAAATTGCAGTGCAGCCTTCTCGTCAAACTCAAGAACAATGATGTTGCGGTAGTTATCCAACAGCCTGTTGAGGCGCTGGTAATTTTCAACCTGCCAGGAAAGTGAATTCGATCTGGCCAGGCGAGCCATCCATCCGCGCACTTCCTCTTCAAAAGTAACAATGGTGGTCACGACCTCGCCCGATGAAGGTAAAAGATGGCCCAGGCGATTGCGTATCTGGTGAGCTTCACGACTATCGGCTCTCTCCAGAAGACTCATGTGATCCGTGTCGAGAATATATATGACTATGTTTTTTTACCCTTCACAGATTTCCGGCTGCGCCTGCTTTTTGGCTTTGGGGCGCAATGACTCACGGTATTTTCTGCCCAACTCCATTGCCTTGTCGTAATCCGGATCATTGGCAAAAGTCCCCCAGATTTTTTCCCACCAGGGAAGCTCCGGGCCTTCCACCTTCTGCTTCAGCCTCGCCATTTCCGCTTCCAGCGCGGCAACACGCATTTCGAGCTTCGATACTGCCATAAAAACACTCCTTTCCCGCGAACTACGTCAGCGTCCTGATTTTCAGCTCATCGAGCTGCTGTTTGCTGACCTCGCTCGGGCTGTCGGTCATCAGGTCGGCGGCGCTCGAAACCTTCGGGAAGGCGATCACGTCGCGGATCGAGTCCGCGCCCGCGAGCAGCATCACTATTCGGTCGAGGCCGAGCGCGATGCCCCCGTGCGGCGGCGTGCCGTAGCTCAGGGCGTCCAGGAAGAAGCCGAACTTCTCGCGCGCCTCGGCCTCGGTCAGGCCGAGCGCGGCGAAGACCTTCGCCTGCACGTCCGAGCGGTGGATACGAATCGAGCCGCCGCCGATCTCGCTGCCGTTCATCACCAGGTCATAAGCCTTCGCGCGCACCGCGCCGAGATCGCCTTCAAGCCCTCTGATGTCTTCGTCAATCGGCGAAGTGAACGGGTGGTGCAGCGCGTACCAGCGTCGGTCGTCTTCGTGGTATTCGAACATCGGGAACTCGGTCACCCAGAGCAGTCTCGTTTCGTTCTCGTTGATCAGGTTTTCACGACGGGCGACTTCCTGACGCACCGCGCCGAGGCTCGACGCCACGACATCGCGTTTGCCGCCGATCATCAGAACCGCATCCCCGACACCCGCTTTTGCCGCCTGAACGATTGCGTTGATGCCGTCCGCGCCGAGGAACTTTGTCAGCGCGGATTTCGATTCACCCTCGGCCACCTGAATGTAGGCGAGACCGGGCGCGCCGTAACGCTTCGCGTGTTCGACCAGTTCGTCAAACTGCTTGCGCGAATACTTCGCGCCGCCGGGCACGACGATGGCCTTGACCGCGCCGCCCTTGCTCACGGCGTCGGCGAAGACGGTGAACGGGCTGCCCTCAAACTGTGCGCTCAGGTCGGTGAATTCAAGTCCGAAACGCAGGTCGGGTTTATCCGAGCCGAAACGCTCCATCGCTTCCTGATAAGGCAGGCGCATAAACGGACGCGGCGGCTCAGGGAGCCCGGCAACCCTGAAAAATTCGCAGACCAGCGGCTCGATCACAGCGAACACGTCATCGGGCTGCACGAAGCTCATCTCAAGGTCTATCTGCGTGAACTCCGGCTGACGGTCGGCGCGCAGGTCTTCGTCGCGGAAGCAGCGTGCGATCTGGAAGTAACGCTCGTAGCCGGCGATCATCAGCAGCTGCTTGAAAAGCTGCGGCGATTGCGGCAGCGCGAAGAAACGGCCCGGGAAGGTGCGCGACGGAACCAGATAATCGCGCGCGCCTTCGGGGGTTGATTTCGTCAGGATCGGCGTCTCGATCTCGTAAAAACCCTGGCCGTCAAGGTAAGTGCGCGTCGCCAGCGCGAGCCGGTGGCGCAGTTTGAAATTGCGCTGCATCTCGGCGCGGCGCAGATCAAGGTAACGATACTTCAGGCGCAAATCCTCAGCCGCATCGCAGCGCTCAAGCTGAAACGGCAGCACGCGTGAATCGTTGAGGACTTTGACCTCCTCGGCGACTATTTCGATCTCGCCGGTCTCCATATTTTTATTGACCGTCTCGGGCGAGCGCGCCACGCACTTACCAGTTACGGCCAGTACGTACTCGCTGCGCACCTGCTCCGCCTTATCGTGCGCTTCCGGGAAGCTGGACGTATTAAAGACGATCTGAGTGATGCCCGCACGGTCGCGCAGGTGGACGAAAATCAGCGGGCCGTGGTCGCGCCGGGCGTTGACCCAGCCGAGCAGGGTGACCGTCTCTCCGACGTTCGCGGCGCGCAGTTCGCCGCAGTTATGAGTGCGTCTGGTTTGTCCTAAATGATCGAGCATTACTTTCTTTCCTGACCTTCCGGTTGAGATGTGCGGGGCAGGGTGGTTGACGGATGAACTCTACGCGGGCTGGCCGGAGAGCCTGACGACAAGGCCGGCGAATTCGACTGTCTCCTGTGCGCCGGTCGCCAGATTCTTGAGCGCATATTTGTCGCTCCTGACCTCGTCCTCGCCGATGATCAGCGCGTAACGCGCGTTTGATTTGCTCGCCTGTGCCATCGCCTTTTTCATCCTGCGCTCTTCGAATTCGAGTGCGACCGCGAAGCCGACGGCGCGCAGATCCTTCGCGACTTTGAAGGCGTGCAGGCGTGCGGCCTCACCCAGCCAGACGATGAAGACATCGGCTTTGCCCGCGGCGCGGGCCTTTTCCACTTCGCTTTCCGGCAGCGACATCACCATGCGATCAAGCCCGAACGCAAAGCCGAAGCCTTTGGTCGGCGGTCCGTCGAGCGTTTCCGACAGGCCGTCGTAACGACCGCCGCCCACGAGCGTGTTCTGAGCGCCGAGACTGCTGCCGATAATTTCAAACGCCGTGCGCGTGTAATAATCGAGCCCCCGCACCATCCGCGGATTCACCGTGTACGCAATGCCGCGAGCGTCAAGATGCGCCTTGAACTGCTCGAAGTGTTCACGCGAAGCGTCGTCGAGGTTATCAGTAATCGTCGGCAAAGTGGCGATGACGGCCTGACAGCTTTCGACTTTGCAATCGAACACACGCAGCGGGTTGGTTTCGTAGCGGTGGTGGCAATCGCCGCACAGCTTATCCAAGTTGCCCGCAATCGCCGCCCGCAGCTTTTCCAGGTAGGCCGGACGGCTCGCCGGATCGCCGACCGAATTGATGAGCAGCGTCGTGTCGGTGATGTTGAGCTGCTTCAAAAACCAGTCGAGCATTTCAATCACTTCGGCCTCAATCGCCGGGTCGTCGCTCGAACCCAGCACCTCGGCGCCGATCTGATAGAACTGGCGAAAGCGGCCAGCCTGAGGCTGCTCGCGGCGGAACATCGGGCCAATGTAATAGAGTCTGGTCAACTCGCCAGGCGTTTTGTCGGCGTAGAGCTTGTGTTCAATGTAAGCGCGGACGACCGGCGCGGTGTTTTCAGGCCGCAGCGTCAGTAATTCGCCTTCGCGGTCTTTACGGGCACGATCAGTGAAGGTGTACATCTCCTTGTGGACGATGTCAGTCGCTTCGCCGACGCCGCGCGCGAAGAGTTCGGTCTTCTCGAAAATCGGCGTGCGAATTTCACCAAACCCGTACCGGCGAAACGCCTCGCGCGCGACGGCCTCGACACGCTGCCAGACCGGCGTGTCTGTGGGGAGGATGTCTCTGGTTCCTTTGACGGTTTGAATCATAGTTATCAGGGGCCGTTCCGGCCTTTGCTTAATTGAACTGCGGATTCTAGCATACGTGCATCGTGAAAATGGAAGTACGAATTTCGGCTGGCGGGTCTGGCGATCAGGACAAACACGCATCCGGAGAGCCGGGTTTCCAGCCCCCTGAACCCACCTGCATATGATCAGAACTTACCTTGGCAAACATCCGCAGATAGCGCCGGGCTGCTTCATTGAGACTTCGGCACAGGTCATCGGCGATGTCATGATTGGCGAGCATTCCTCAATCTGGTTCAACTCGGTCGTCCGCGGCGACGTCAACCGGATCGTCATCGGCCATCACACCAATATTCAGGACTTGTGCGTGATTCATGTGGCGCGCGACCGATACCCGACGCTCATCGGTAATTACGTCACGCTCGGTCATGGCGCCATCGCGCACGGCTGCACGATTGAAGACCACTGCCTGATCGGGATCGGCTCGAAGGTGATGGACGGCGCAGTGATCGGCGCGGAATCAATCGTGGCGGCGGGCGCGCTCGTGACTGCCAGGATGCAGGTTCCCCCGCGCTCGCTCGTGATCGGCATTCCGGCGGTGATCAGGCGCCAGCTCAATGATGATGACGTTGAATTCATCAATCAGCACTGGAGGAATTATCTGGAGCTGAAGGAGATTTATCTGAAGGATGTGCCTCGGGCGTAGTGGCTGGTGGTTGTCAGGCCCGGAATCTGCTATTCGCTCCGCACCAGCCGCGACGGGTCGAGGATCGCCAGCAGCGCCGTGACCGCCGATTCGAGCGCGCCCTCGTCCTTCGATTCAAGCGTCAGTTTGACCTTGTATTCAGGCGAAGAGAAATTCGGGTAAGAGCCGATGGTGACCTGTGGGTGGCTGCTGGCCACCTCCTGCAACTGGCTGGCGATGTCGAATTCGTCTTCCTGCGTGTAGACGGCGTGGGCGTAAAAAGGCAGGGCGCGGAACTGCTCTCTGATCGCGCCGAATTTTTTTCTGAACAGTTCCGGCACGCCGGGCAGGATGTAGACGTTCCCACACGCCAGCAGCGGCCAGCGCATTTCGGTCGTCTCGATCAACTCCGAACCTTCCGGCACGTCGGCCATCCGCAGATGACTCTCGTCAGTCTTTTCTCCGAAGTAAGCGCGAATCCTGCTCTCCAGATCGGAGTGGCGGATGACCGGGCGGCTGAAGGCGAGCGCGATGCCTTTGATCGTCACGTCGTCGTGGGTCGGGCCGACTCCGCCGGAAGTGAAGACGTAATCAAAGCGCGCGGAAAGGTCGCGGGCCGCGGCGGCGACGGTTTCAATCTCGTCGGGGATCGTCAGGATGCACCGCAGCGCCACGCCCAGATCGCGCAGCTCGCCGATCAGAAAGCGCGCGTTCTGCTCCTCGGTCTTGCCACTGAGGATCTCATCCCCAATCACCAGAATCGCTGCGGTCGTCACGGTCATGCCCGAATAATAACGACGGGGTGACCACGGCGACAAGGCGATGGGGCGAAAACACATTTCGTTCGCCCAGTCGCCTTGTCGCCGTGGTCACCCCGTCAGGTTATTACTTCACCAGTTTATCAAGGATCTGGCTGTCCTCGGCATACCCGTCGGGCTGATCCGTATCGAAGCCGGTGTGCTTGTGCTGGACTTTGCCGGCGCCGTCAATGATGACCAGCGTCGGCAGCGCGTCCACGCCCAGCGCCCGATAGGCCGCCTGATCAGGATCACGCAGTACGGTCATCTTCAGCCCGTTCTTCGCCGCGAAGGCTTTCAGATCGGCATCCGCGGCGTAAGTCCGCGTGCCGGTTTTCAATGAGTTGGTACTCACCCAGTAGAAGTCCACGTTTCGACCGGCGTACCGGTCGGCGAGCTTTTGCAGGGCGGGCAGTTCCTTCCCGGACAGCGGAACCCACGTCGCGCCGAATGACAGTACAACGACTTTGCCGCGGCTGTCGGCAAGGTTAAAGCTGCCCCCGTCCACCGTCCGCAGGGAGACCGAAGGGGCCTGCGCAATGACGGCAATGGAAAGGATCAGCAGAGTGGCAATAGTTAAGACTTGTTTGATTGTAATTTTCCTGAACATCGTTTTGTTACTCCCCGCTTTCCGCAGGTGTCTGATTGACACGGCTTTAGATGCAGACTCCGGGTCAGTAGTTTGATCTGTTCCGGCACTATTTTCAACCGGGGTGAGTTTGACGCTGCGCTCCGGCGCGCCCTACACTTTCCCGTATGCGAATCACCAACCGCGCCGGATTAGCTGCCGAAGCCCTCACCGCCCTCGAAAGCGGACTGCCCGAACATGGCACGCTGATGGAAGTGGTGAAATGGGGCAACTCACAGCGCCCGCCCGTACGGATCGCCGACGTCATCATTCAGGACGAATACACGCACGACATCATCGTCCCATGGCGCGACGGGCTGACGCTGGTTTACGGCACGACGTGACACGGCACGGTGACGGCGGTCGCCGTCTGGGACCATCGGCCGGGGGCACAGGAATTACTCGAAGCGCGCTTGGGCGAAGGCTGGCAGCCGACGCCGAGTCTGCTGCGCGGGGGCGAGCAGGTTCTCGGTTACGCGGGTTGCCTGCTGCATTGATGATTCTTGGACGAAAGGACGGCTTCCATGGCCAGAGGCTGGGAAAGCAAGGCAGTTGAAGATCAGATGGAGGAGGCGAAACGCAGCAGGCGTGATGACGGCCGGGATGACCTCTCTCCGGCGGCGCTGGAGTTGCGGCAGCGCCTTGAAACGTTGCGGCTTTCGCGCAGCCGGGTCATCGAGCAGATGGCCCGCGCCCGCTCCGAAGCGCACCGGCAGATGCTCAGTCGGTCTCTCGCCGAAATAGACAGGCAACTCGCCGAGCTTAATCGGCCTCTCAGCAGCGACTTTTGAGCGTCCGCCTGTAAAAGCGCCTCGCGCTTCTGTAACCCAAAACCTGAAACCACACCGGTCCTTATGGCAACAACTGTCTCCGACCTTGCACAGCCTGAACACGGAGCGGGTTTTTACCTGCGGGGCGTCTGGTTGTTCTTCAAACGGATGTGGCCTGCGATTTATGACCTCAGCACGGCGGAGGCTTACGTTTACGCCTCTGCCGTGGCGTTCAATGCGCTGCTCTCATTCTTCGCATTTCTGGTGCTGATCGGGAACGTGCTGGAAAACTGGGCGCGCTGGCACGAAGGGTACGAGACGGCCTATCGTCTGATGATGGCTATCGCCCCGGCGGAAGCGGGGTCAGTGATCAGGGCGCTCGACAGCGTGACGCGCAATCTCGGTAAAAGCGCCAGCCTGTATTCGACCTTCGCGCTGATCTTCACGAGCAGCGGAGTACTCATGCCGCTGGAGCTGGCACTCAACCGTGCATGGGGCATCAAACAGGTCCGCAGCACGATCAAACAACAACTCGTTTACCTGCCGCTCGTCATCACCTGCGCCGCAGTAATTCTGTGCTTTGTGGCGCTCGCGAGCGTCTGGGATCAGGCGCTGGCAAAGATCCTGCCCTTCGAGGCGGCACACAAACTCGTCTTCAATTCGACCAGCGCGATCTTCGCCGCGCCGTGCATCACGCTGGTCTTCTTCCTGATCTATTACTGGCTGCCGAACGGGAAGGTGCAGACCAGCCGGGTCTTCTTTACCTCCGCAGCTATGGCCGTGCTGTGGGTGCTGATGACGTTCGCCTACCGGCTGCTGCTGCCGATCCTGAACTTTCGTCTGCGTTACGGCAGGGATCTGTTTGCGATTGTCACGGTCATCACGTGGTTTTTTATCTCGTCATTCATTCTCCTGCTCGGGGCCAATCTGTCGGCGCGCGAAATCCTGCCGCGCAGGTTTACTGATGAAGAGCAGGTCAGGACACCGGTTCAGCCTGATGAGTTTGGGACGAGGGTGGTCGTCGAAAAATGAAGTTAAGGAGGGCCTGATGAAAGACACCAGATTCATCCGAATTGCTTTCGTTTTCCTGCTCACTGCCGGTGTCGTCATTCTCACCTTCCACCTGATGTCTGGTTCGACGGGCGCGCAATCGGGTCGCAAAGCACAAAGACCCGCGCCGGGCACAAGCGGCCAGCAGGCTCAGCCGCAACCGACGCCGAAGCCGAAACCGGCAGTCGTCATGGCCCCTGAGCCGGTCGGCGAGGACGGGAAGATCAAAGTTGACACGACGATGGTTTCGATCCCGGCTGCGGTGCTGAACCGCGAAGGGCAGTATGTCCCGTTTCTGAAGAAGGAAGAGTTTCACATCTTCGAGGAAGGCGTGGAGCAGGAGATTGAAGACTTCAAGTCGGTCAACACGCCGTTCCACGTCGTGCTGCTGCTCGACACTTCAGGCAGCACTTGGTTCCGGCTCGAAGACATTCAGCAGGCCGCCATCGCCTTCGTCGGGCAGTTGCGCACCGATGACCGCGTCATGGTGATTTCGTTCGATGACAAGGTTTATATTGACTCTGAGTTCACGAATGACCGTGCGGCCCTGCGCGAAGCGATTCTGCGGACGAAGACGGGCGGCAACACGAGGCTGCACGACGCGATTGAGCTGGCGATCACCGAGCGGCTCAGTCAGATTCAGGGCCGCAAGGCCATCGTACTGTTCACCGACGGGTGGGACACAAAGAGTCGCGCGACCGCGCGCGGCGTAGTCCAGCTGGTCGAGGAATCGGACGTGATCATTTATCCGGTCAGGTACGACACGCAGAGCGACCCTGACCATGTGATGAATGGCCCGACCATCGGCACCGGCAGTCCGATGCCTATGCCCCGGGGGGGAGGCGGCGGCGGGCCTTACGGAACACCTCCCATCAATATTCCGCTCCCGGGTGGCGGCAGGAATAAACCAGTGCCGTCTTCAGCGCCGACCGGGACGGCCGAAGATTACAAAAATGCGGCGCGCTACCTGCAAATGCTGGCCTCGCGCAGCGGCGGGCGGCTTTACAACGCCGACACGCTCAGGGATGTCTCGCAGGCCTTCGCGATGATCGCCGAGGAATTGCGGCATCAGTATTCGCTCAGTTACTACCCGACCAACGCCGCGCAGGACGGCACGTGGCGGCGCATCAAAGTGCGTGTGGATCAGCCCAACCTGATCGTCCGCGCGCGCGAAGGTTATCGCGCCAGAAACAGCGCTCAGGCGAACGCCACTCAACCCGAAAGTAAAAAGGAAAGGCCGAAGCTGCAACAAAGAAAGCGATGAAGACTCCGGCTTTCTGCTTTCCCGGGATGGCGGCCCGGTCAGCACTCGGCTTAGTCGTTCAATTAAGCTATAATCTCCGCCAGCGGTTCCCCCTTCCGTCAATCGGTCAATCTCATTCAGGCGACAACGGCGCGTGCAATTCGTGGCGCACCTCGGGTCTTCAACATCCCCTGAATGAAGTACAGAAGGAGAAGCCGATGAAAGGCATCAGAATCGCGCGCACCGCTGCCGCATTACTCATCGTCAGCATCATTTTTCTCGCCGCTCAACTCATTCCAGGTTCAGTGACTGCTCAATCAGGCCGCAAGTCGCAGCCTGATCAGCAGCAATCCCCGCCACAGCCTCAGGCAGGATCGTCACAGAGAGGGCAGCCTCCACTGTCGTCCACAAAGCCGGAAGAAGTCGGCGAAGACGGGACGCTCAAGGTTGATACCACGCTGGTTTCAATCCCTGTCACGGTACTCGACCGCGAGGGAAGATACGTGCCTTTTATGAGGAAGGAAGACTTCCGCATTTTCGAGGACGGCGTGGCGCAGGAGATCGAAAGTTTCAAATCCGTCGAGACGCCCTTCAATGTCGCGCTGCTGCTCGACACCTCGCGCAGCACCAAATTCAAGATGGAAGAGATTCAGCGGGCCGCCGTGGAATTCATCGAGCTGCTGCGCCCCGACGACCGCGTCATGGTCTCCTCATTCGACAGCAAGGTTTACATTGACTGCGAATTCACCAACGACCGCAGGAAGCTGCGCCGGGCGATCTACAACACGCGCACCGGCGGCAGCACGCGGCTCTACGACGCCGTGGATCTGGCGATCACTGAACGGCTCGACAGAATTGAGGGTCGCAAGGCCATCGTGCTGTTCACCGACGGCGTGGACACCGACAGCCGGGAAGCGAGTTATCAAAGCACAATTGATCTGGTCGAGGAATCAGGAGTGCTGGTCTACCCGATCAAATACAACACGGAAGACGACCTGGGTTATGGGGGGGGAATGCCCGGCGGCAGGGGCGGCAGAGGCCGTGGCCCCTGGGGCGGGCCTCCGACTTTTCCCGGCCCGCGATGGCCGGGGCAGCGGGGGCCGGGAAACGGGTCTGATGATTACCGGACAGCCGGGCGTTACCTGCAAATGCTGGCCGAGCGCAGCGCCGGGCGGTTGTACCACGCTGACACTCTCGACAATCTTTCGCGCGCCTTCACGCAGATCGCCGAAGAGCTGCGGTATCAGTACGCGCTGAGTTATTACCCGACGAACGCCGCGAATGACGGCACGTACCGCCGGATCAAGGTCCAGGCGAATCAACCGAATCTGGTGGTGCGGGCGCGTGAGGGCTATCGCGCCAAAGGCGGCACGCAAAGCAACAAGGGCAAAGACGAACGGCCCACGCTCAGACACATAAATCCTTAGCCTCCGACGACAGAGACGCTGCGAGCGGAACTGAGCTGACACGCAACAATCGCGTACCTTTGCGCGATTGTTGCGGCTGTATCAGAATAAGCCTGCCTGACGAGCGGTGCGAGTGGCGGGCATCGCAACTTCAGCGAATCATCCCTGACACTGACCTGGAAATTTCATCAGCCCGGCTGTCGGTATCAACTGCCGAGCCGGGCTTTTCATCAGGAGGTATGTGAATGGAAACGCTCCGATTCATTCTCTCCGTGTTACTCGTGCTGCTGCCGATTGCAATCACGACTCTGGCTCAGCAGCACAACAGTTTTACCGTCGCGAAAATCACGGCGCAGCCCGGCGAAAAAGCTTCAGGGCTGATCGAAGTTCCGGCCATCGCCGGCAGGGATGAAGGCACGACGATTCCGGTGTCGGTCATTCACGGCACGAGGCCCGGCCCGGCGCTGGCCCTGATCGCGGGCAACCACGGCTACGAATACACGCCGATCATGGCGCTGCAACGGCTGCTCCCGCGGCTTGACCCGAAGCAGATGGCGGGCACGCTGATTCTGGTTCACGTCGCGAATGTGCCGTCTTTCCTGGGCCGCAGGATCTATTACAGCCCGGTGGATCGCAAAAACCTGAACCGGGTCTACCCCGGAAAGACTGACGGCACGCTTTCAGAACGGATCGCTTATCAGATCACCAGGGAAGTGATCGAGCGCGCCGATTACGTGATGGATCTCCACTGCGGCGACGGCAACGAATCGCTGCGACCTTACAGCTACTGGGATGTCGAAGCCGCCGACAAGTCGGTGGTCGAGCGGTCAAAGCAGCTGGCGCTGGCCTTCGGGCTGGATCACATCGTCATGGATCATGAGCGCCCGCGCGATCCGGCGAATTCAATCTACTGCTCGACGACCGCCATCACCCGCGGGAAGCCGGCAATCACGGTCGAATCCGGGGCCCTGGGGATGACCGACAATGAATCCATCGCGCGCATCGAGCGCGGCGTGATGAACGTGATGCGCCACCTGAAGATGCTCGAAGGCGAGGCGCAGGCGGTCGAACACCCGATGTTCATTGACCGCAGCGAGGTGTTGCGCAGCGCTGCGACCGGAATCTTTTACCCGCTCGCCGAGCGAGGCCACACGGTGGCTAAAGGAACGCTGATGGGTTACGTGACCGATTTCTTCGGCAAACGGCTTTACGAACTGCGCGCGCCCTTCAGCGGCGAAGTGCTTTACATCCTCGGCACGCCGCCGGTCAGCAAGGACGAGCCGCTCGCGATGGTCGGGCATGTCGCGGAGACAGAACGATGAAGAGAATGATAAAGCGGCTGCTCAAAGCCGTCGCCCTCGTTCTGATCGTTTTGCTGGGGCTGCCGGCTTACACCTTCGTGCCGATGAAACTTGATGTGCCGGCTGACGAGGCCGTCGGCATATTCTCGGCGAATGGCAAACCTGACCCCGCGAAATTGCCGGAAGTCACGCTTTCGATTCTGAAGACTGGGAGGATGCTTTCACGTCAGGCGTTCGCGTGGCGCGGCGGGAGCTGGGGCACGACTTATGAAAGCGGGATGGTGGCGATTCTGGTGCGGCACCCGCAGGTGAACCTTCTCTTCGACGCAGGCTTCGGAGCCAATGTTGACCGGCACACGGAGACGATGCCGTCCCTGATGAAAAAACTGGCGAGTTACGTCAAGGAGCAGCCCGCGGCAGACCAGTTGCGACAGCACGGCATCGAGCCCGGGCAGATCGGAATGATTTTTATCTCGCACTCGCACTGGGATCACGTCAGCGGTCTGGAGGATTTCCCCGGCGTCGAAGTCCGCATGCCGCAGGCCGAGCTGGAATTCATTCGCCAGCGTCGGATGCCCGGTCTGATTGATCAGATGATTGACAAAATCAAAGTCCGCACTTTCGATTTCACCGGCGAGCCGTATGAAAACTTCGAGCGCAGCCTCGACCTGTTCAATGATGGCAGCGTCGTCTTCGTGCCGCTGCCCGGCCACACCGAAGGCTCGACCGGAATGTTCGTCAACCTGCATTCCGGCAAACGATTTCTGTTTACTGGCGATCTGACGTGGGCGCATGAAGGCGTGCAGCTCCCGGCGGAGCGCCCGTGGATCGCGCGGCGGCTGGCGGATTATGACGAGGCGGAGGTCAGGCGCTCAATCATCAGAGTGCATCAGCTGATCCGGAAATACCCCGACCTGATCGTCGTCCCCGCGCACGACAGTCGGGTGCATGAGCGCATCGCCAGCTTCCCTGATGCCGAACGCTGAATCAATCCAGCTTCGGGTGCATCGTGTGCCACTTCGTCGCGCGCTCAAACGCCAGCGCGACACGGAGCGGCGCGCCCTCATCGTACAGCCCGCCCGTGAACATAATCGCCTGCGGCAGGTTGTTGATGAAGCCGCACGGCACGACGGCCGCCGGGTGCCCGGTCAGGTTGGTGACGAGCAGGCTGGCGCTGCCCGGCGCCGGCGTGACGAACACGTCCCAACGGGCCATCAGCCTGTCCATCTCGCGCATGAGTAGTGTGCGGGCGCGCTGGGCGCGCAGGTACTCGACCGCCGGGATGAAGCGCGCCGTGCGGAACGAATTCGGCCAGTCGCCCGGACTCTGACCGGACAACTGATTGACGCGGCCGTCGCGGGTGATGTCGTCAAAGGCCGTCGCGGCTTCGGCAGTCAGAATGATGCGGAGGCTCTGTGACGAAAACTGCGGCAGCTCAAGCGGCTCAAGTTTCGCGCCCGCCGAGCGCAGCGCGTCGAGCGCTTCCTGATACATCTTCTTCCGCGCCTCGTCGCTCGGCTCGAACTCGGCCTTGACGTAACCGATCCGCATCTGCGCGAGCGGCGCATCAGGATTCCATGTGAACGGCACGTCGCCGACCGTGATGTCGCGCCCGTCGGGGCCGTAGATTGCGTCAAGCACAATCGCGCAATCTTCAACGCTGCGGCAGATTGGCCCGATCTTGTCCATCGTCCAGCTCAACCCCATCGCGCCGTAACGACTGACGCGCCCGTAAGTCGGCCTCAGACCGGCCACGCCGCAGCGGGACGACGGCGAAACAATCGAACCGAGCGTCTCTGTTCCGATTGCGAACCCAACCAGCCCGGCTGAAGTAGACGAAGCTGAACCGGCGGATGAACCGCTCGAACCGGTCTGCGTCTCTTCAGGCTGCCACGGGTTGCGCGTCATCCCGGCGAACCAGCGCCCGCCCTGGGCCAGCGCGCCCATCGAAAGTTTAGCGACCAGCACTGCGCCCGCCGCGCGCAACCGCTCGACGACTGTCGAATCGTAATCAATCATCTGCTCGCGGTACGGTTCGGCGCCCCACGTCGTTTTGATCCCTTTGGTCGCAAACAAATCCTTCACGCCGCAGGGAATGCCGTGCAGCGGGCCGCGGTATTTGCCTCGTTTGATCTCCTGCTCGGCCTCTTCGGCCTGTTTGAGCGCGAGTTCCTCAGTCAGCGTGACGACGCAGAGCAGCTTCGGCCCGTATTTTTTCAGCCGCCCCAGATACATCTTAGTCAGCTCGACCGGCGAGACTTTTTTCGTGCGGACGAGTTCAGAGAGCTGCGTGACGGTGCAGAAAGCGAGGTCTTCGAGCGAGTTATATTTCGGGACTTCGACTTTGCTCAGCCTGAGTTTGCCCGGCCTGACGTTGAACTTTTTGCCCGGCGGCGCCGGGTGAAAGGCGATGGCCGGCTCGGTGTCGAGCGGGACGTCAATTTTCCGCAGCGCCTCGTAGCTCGCGAGGTTGCGATTGACGCCGGGCAGCGCCATCGCCTCCTGCGCGTCCGTCAGCTCAATGCCGATCAGCGTTTCGGCACAATGCAGATCCTCTTTCTTGACGCGCTGCGGCGTCTGCGGTTGCTGTTGCTGCGACTCGGTAGCCCGCGAGAGTTCGAGCGACGAGACGCCGAGGCCGGCGGCCCCAGCGGCGGGCAGCGCTTTGACGAAAGAGCGGCGGCTGATGGCTGATGAATTTTTACTGTTTCTTTCCGGGCGGTTCTGGCGAGTTTTTTTCGGCATAGTCCTCCTCAATAATTTGACGGCCTCCCTTGCCGGGCTGCTCGGGCATCCGGTATGTTCACGCGGGTACTTTCCGGGTTAATGCTGGCGGCGGTAACTGGTGTTGCCGCTACCGAAATATCACAGATCAACCGCGCGTGCCACGTTTGCCGCGAAAAGGAGCCGGAATTGCTGAAACGAATCCTGTCCGTTTTTTTGCTGATGACGCTCGCTGCGACTATGGTCTTTGGTCAGGCGAAGAATAAAAGGGCAGGGAAGGGGCACACCCCGCAGGACTCCGGCATTGAAGCCCGGCTGAAAAAGCTGGAGCGCGAATGGTTCGATGCCGTAGTCAGAAACGACGGGGCGACACTTGACCGCATCTTTGCCAAAGACTTCGTCGCCATCAACAGCGACGGCGCTTTCATTGACAAGGCCGCGATGAAATCAATGATGACTTCGGGACAGATCAGACTCGATGAAATCAGAACTGATGAATTCAGGTTGCGCGTCTACGGCAATACGGCAGTGGTGACCGGTCGCTCGACTTACGTGCGCAACGACAAGCCGCTCGGTCGGGACAGCCACACCGAGGTCTGGGTGCGGCGACAGAACCGCTGGCAGGTGGTCTCCTGGCAATCAGTCCCCGTCGCCGGCATGGCCGCTAAAACCACTGGGAAAACAGTGACGACGGCCTCAGGATTGCAGTACGAAGACATCGTCGTCGGCACCGGCCCGAGCCCCCGCCCAGGTCAGACTGTGGTCGTGCATTACACCGGCACATTGACCGATGGCACGAAGTTTGACAGCTCCGTTGATCGCAACGAGCCATTTGATTTTCCCATCGGCGTCGGGCGGGTGATCAAGGGCTGGGACGAGGGAGTAATGAGCATGAAGGTCGGCGGCAAACGCAGGCTGACGATCCCGCCGGAGCTGGGTTACGGTGCGCGCGGCGCTGGCGGCGTCATCCCGCCAAATGCGACGCTTGTTTTCGATGTCGAACTGCTCGGAGTGAAATAACATCCTGCCCGGGGCAATCTAAAGGAGCGATTTTTATGAAGCGAACCCTTGTCATCGCGGTCGTCCTGATCGCGATGACATCGCTTTGATTACGTCTGACTGTCAGGGCACTAACTCAATGGGAGGGAAACAAGTGACAACGGCATCAGGGTTGAAATACGAAGACATCGTGGAAGGAACCGGGGCCAGTCCGAAGCCGGGACAGATTGTGACCGTGCATTACACCGGCACGCTGGAAAACGGGAAGAAGTTTGACAGCTCGGTTGATCGCGGCCAGCCGTTTGAATTCAAAATCGGCGTCGGGCAGGTGATCAAGGGCTGGGACGAAGGCGTGATGACGATGAAAATCGGTGGCAAACGCAAACTGACGATCCCGCCGGAGTTGGGTTACGGCGCGCGCGGGGCGGGCGGAGTGATTCCGCCGAATGCCACGCTCATTTTTGACGTCGAACTGCTCGGAGTGAAATAGCCGGCTGCGGCTCATACCGGGTGAAAATAATAAAGCTGAAGGCTGGCCAATGCCCGTGATGCACTGACCAGCCTTCAGTCGTGATGAGTGAGCGATCCTTATCTCACTCTCAGAAGATCCCGGTCTTCTGCTTTCCGGCGAGCGTCTCGCTGACAGCATTCTCAGCGCTGACGCTGATCTGGATCGGGTATCTCAGGTTCGGCCTTGCGACGAACTCGAAAGCGGCTTCACCGTTCTGCACCGTCGCGCGCCCGATCGGGATGACGCCCTTTTCGGTCTCCTGCAAAGCGGTGAGGACAGCGCCCTCAATCGGGAATCTGACCCGCTCCCATTCCCACCACTTCCAGTTCAGCTCCACCTCCAGCTCGAAGTGCGGGAATACCCAGGGCCGCGATGTCCACATCTCCAGCGTCGGATCGCCGAGCGTGTGCCACAGATACATCTCGCTCTGCAGATCATCCGCCGTCGGGGCCACGGTCGTCCCGGCCACGCCGACCTGCGTCATCAGGTAGCATTTGCCGTAGTTGAGGATGTCACCCAGCCGGCGGTGCGAAACGGCCGCGCCGTAAGCCGGGAGCGTATCTGACCACACGGCGTCGAAGAAGCCGCGCATCAGGGCGCTGTTGGCCCACGTCGGGCTGTTGCGCGTGTCACCGAGCATCCCGACGGCCCCGCCGTTCTGCTTCCGCAGCAGGTGTTCGGCGAAGTAAACCTCACTGATGGTGGTTCCGTAATCACCCCCCGCCGTTTCGTTATCAAACAGGCCGCTCGCGCAGTTGATGCTGAAGACGACGGGCAGCAGCGAGCCGTTGTGCAGGTCGTTGATGACGTTCGTGCTTTCAAACGACGGGTTCGACCAGCCGTACTGCCAGCCGTGATCGCGATGGACGATCAGGAAGCGACCCGCGTTGAAGGCGTTGACGATGTCGTTGGTGTCACCGTCCCACGCGAACCCACTGCCCAAGCCCAGGTCTGCGGGCAGCAGCGCGTTGTTGTAATAACGCTGCGGCGTGCCCGCACCGGTTCTCGTGTAGATGCGCTGAGCGTTGTAGCCATGCCCGAGCAGCGTGTTGCGCGCCAGTTCGGAAGTCTCGATGAAGCTGCGCTCATCGCGCCCCGAGCCATTGCTCTGGAACTGCGAAGCCAGTGAGGCGTGGCTGTAGAACGAGGCGCTGAAGGGCGGCGTCTTCTCGTAGTTGATGACCTTGTCAACAACGGTGTTCGCCTGATCCAGCGTATCAACCGGGATGCGGCCCACGGCGAAGTCGGGCACCAGATCGTCCGGGCCGTCGCTTGAGAGCAGGGCGTAAGGATAATCCGTGCCGGTCGTCGCGCTGCCGCTGGTTGACTTGTAGAACGGCGGGATGCAATCAGCATCACCGAGCAGCAGGACGTAAGACGGCCTGATGAGCGACGTGTGGTATTCGTTCTCGATCAGGGCGTCAATCTGCTCTTTCGTGTCCGGGCCGGGGCCGGCGCCGTCAGCGACCTGGAATACTTTGGTGGAAATGCCCTTGGCGTTCTTCCACGCCGCCAGCTTGTCCGCCGCCGGGCGCAGAGCAGGCGGGGACAGGATCATGAACTCCTCACCGAAGTGGAACCACTTGATCTTTTCGCTCAGGCGGTACCGCGCGAGGACTGACTTGTTGATGACCGCCTCGGCGAAGACGTTCTGGTTCGCAAACTGACCGGCCGAACTCTCGTCGAGGAACGCGCCGTTGCCGCCCTCAAAGCGCACGTCGAAATCAATCGAATCGAAGAGCGTTAGCGCCCCGGTCTTCGGATTGTACTGCCCGGCGGCGCATGAAATCTGCGCGATGGTCAGGTCGCGCGCTTTGCCGAGCGGGGTGATCGTGCAGACCTCGTGCGGATAGAGCGCGTCGCTCTCGTAGGCCTCTTTGTTAATCGTGAAGGGAGGATCCTGAAACTCCGGTCTGGAATTTTTGCCATCACTCACTTGATCCAGCGGCTGCGGCTGGAACGGGTAGAGGTTGACCTTGAAGCTCTGTCCCCCGTCAACCTTCGCGCGCACTTCGGCCTTCGCGCCCTGCGGCAGTGCGATCAACTGATGAAAGACCGGGACGGCGGGCAGGCCCGGCTCGCCGATGTTCGTATCAATGCCGGGAACTTCGACCTGTGTGAACAGCTTTCCATCACCCTCAATGCTCTTCAGGCGCGGTTCGCCGAAGCTGACCCTGGCTGAAAAATGTTCGATGTCGGATTCATCAGCTTTCAATTGCGGCGGCTGATCGAACCGCTCGCTGCCTTCGCAGCTCCGGCCCTTCGGCTGCGTACTCAGAATGTCGTGCCGCAGCCCGGAAGCCTGATTGTAAAGGTCTTCGAGAATTTCGCTGCGCTTCTCCTCGTTGAAAGTCCTGACGAGCTGCAGGAAAGCCTCGAGTGATTTCGCCGCCTGGCAGACGTCGCCCTGCGCTAATTCGGCATGAGCGCGCGTCACGGCCTCCTCAAGCCGCTTGATCTGCCAGCCCTCCAGTATCGCCCTGACCTTGCTCGGCAGGTGCCGCAGCAGGTCGTTAGAGAGACTGATGACGATCTTTCTGACCGGCGAATCATCCTGTGCCTGCGCGCGGCCAAACGGCTGCGCAGGCAGCCCGACAAGCGCGATGAGCGCGAGGATTAATGCCTTGCGCCAGAGACCCGGGCGCAGCAGCGGCCTGACGCGCGATTTGACGTGTGATTTGATTCGAGACATAGCTTCTCTCCTTCTGTTTCGTGGTTCGTTTGTGCCCTGAAGCCCCACACCCCGGCAGGGCTTCAGGTTGCCTGAGGAGGGCTGTCGCGGCCGATTGGGGTGAGGCACCGCGTGAAACCGCCTTGTGACAGCCCTCAAAGACCTGAGCGGAAACCGAGAAGAAAAACTGGAATGGCCGGGAAAAATAGTGTCGGCGGATCAGTCCCGGGAGCGTGAGCGACCGGGTTCTTGTGAGGCGCGCGCTTGCGAAAACCCGGTCGCTCACGCTCCCGGGACTGATCCATCGGGGCTGGCTGCTGCCCGCTTGCCTGAAAGCACTTCGTGTTTTATAGTCTGGCTGTCATTAACTTTTATCGAGCAAGGTCTGAAACGTTCATTGTTATGACGCTGACGCTGTTCAACTGTTGTTATGCTCCCCTCCCGACGCGCTGTTGTCACTAGTGCGCCCGCGTCATTGCTCGATCTCATCGGAAATACCCCTCTTCTTCAACTCAACAATCTGGTTGAAAACCCGCGAGTAGAGATTTACGGCAAAGCGGAGTGGGCGAATCCGGGAGGATCGGTCAAGGATCGGCCCGCGCTGAATATGATTCTGGCAGGCGAGCGCACGGGCGCGCTCACGCCGGACAAAACCATCATTGACGCCACGAGCGGCAATACCGGCATCGCCTACGCGATGATCGGCGCCGCGGGCGGCTACCGGGTGAAGTTGTGTCTGCCAAAGAATGCGGGCGAGGAGCGCAAGCGGATGTTGCGCGCTTACGGCGCGGAACTCGTCTTCACTGACCCGATGTCGGGAACCGACGGTGCGATCATTGAAACAAGGCGCATCGTCGTGGAAAACCCCGATGCCTATTTTTACCCCGACCAGTATAACAACCCCGCCAACTGGCAGGCGCATTACGAGACGACCGGGGTGGAGATTTTCGAGCAGACCGAAGGCCGCATCACGCATTTCGTCGCCGGCCTTGGCACGAGCGGCACGTTCATCGGGGTCGCGCGGCGACTGCGCGAACTCAAACCGGACGTGCGATTGATTTCGATGCAGCCCGATTCGCCGTATCATGGGCTGGAAGGGATGAAGCACATGGCGACGGCCATCGTGCCCGGCATCTACGACCCGACGCTCGCCGACGAGGAGCTTGAAATCGCGACCGAAGACGCCTACGCGATGGTCAGACAGCTCGCGCGACGCGAAGGCTGGTTTGTCGGGGTTTCAGCGGCAGCCAACATCGTGGCGGCCATGAAAATCGCGCAAACGATTGAAGAGGGCGTGATCGTCACGATCCTCTGCGACGGCGGGAGCAAATACCTGAGCGAGAAATTCTGGGACGAGATGTAGGGTGGGCTGCCAGCCCGCCCATGTCTTCCGGGAAAGGCAATTGAACCTGAGTCGACCTCTGATTGCCGAGGGCTAACGGAACAATCAATCGTAATGAGCGTTAAGATGACAACCGAACACATCGAGCAGATCAGAAAGCACGGCGAGCAGGCTTTCCCGGAAGAGTGCGGCGGCCTGCTGCTCGGCGTCATTGAAAACGGCGTGCGCATGATCAGTGAGGTGCTGCCGCTCGAAAATATCCGCAAGGATTCGCGGCACAATCGTGTGGAGTTGAACCCGCTCGATTATGCGCGCGCGGAACGCGAAGCCACGAAGCGGGGCTTGGGCGTATGGGGCTATTATCATTCGCACCCCGATCACCCGGCCGTCCCGTCGGGCTTCGATCTGGATCACGCGCCCTTCGTCGAATGGTCGTACATCATCGTTTCGGTGCGGGAGGGCAAGTCCGCGGAAGTGCGCGCCTGGACGGTGCGCGAAGACCGCTCGCAGTTTGACGAGGAAGAGATTATCGAGGAGCAGGCGGCGGCCTGATTCATTCGATGGATATTGAATCGGTCAGAAGTTACTGCCTCTCGCTGCCGCACGTCACCGAAAAAGTGCAGTGGGGCAATGATCTGCTCTTCCGCATCGGCGAGAAGATGTTCGCCGTCGTGAATCTGGACGAGACCTCACCCAACCGGCTCGCCTTCAAATGCACGCCGGAAAAATTCGCCGAACTCGTCGAGATGGAAGAGATCATTCCCGCGCCCTACATGGCGCGAAATCACTGGGTGGCGCTGCAAAGCTGGGACGCATTGAGCGCGGCGGAAATCAGAAGTCTGATCAGGAACTCTTATGATATGGTTCTGGCGAAGCTGCCGAAGAAAGTTCAGGCGACGCTCGGTCAGAACAACTCGCAATCAAAGGAAACGACTCTCGGAAATCCCCGAAGGAGAAAGTGAAATGCCGAAGATCACCATACCAACCGCGTTGCGTCAGTACGCCGGCGGCGATGCTTCCGTTGATGTTGAAGGAAACACCATTGGCGAGGCGCTGGCGAGCCTGACTGAGCGACATCCACAGCTCAGGACGCACCTCTACGACGCGCAGGGCAGACTGCGCAGCTTCGTCAACGTCTTCGTCAACGACGAAGACATCCGCCACCAGCAGCAGGAAAATACGCCGATCAAAGAAGGCGACGACATCAGCATCATCCCGGCCATCGCCGGCGGCGTCACTACTGAAGAGGCCCTGAAGGCCGAATCATTGCCGGAACTGAATAAGGAAGAGATCGCGCGTTACAGCCGCCACCTGATCATGCCTGAAGTCGGGATGGAAGGTCAGCGCAAGCTCAAAGCCGGGAGTATTCTGCTTGTCGGCACCGGCGGCCTTGGCTCTCCGCTCGGGCTGTATCTGGCCGCGGCCGGCGTCGGGAGGCTGGGGCTGGTTGATTTCGACGTGGTTGATCACAGCAACCTGCAACGCCAGATTCTGCACGGCACGAAGGATGTCGGGCGGCCCAAGATTCAATCTGCTAAGGATCGCCTTTCCGATGTCAATCCGCACATTCAGATTGACACTTACGAAACCGCGCTGCGGTCAGAGAACGCGCTCGACATTCTGAAAGATTACGACATCGTGATTGACGGCACGGACAACTTTCAGACGCGCTATCTGGTCAATGACGCCAGCGTGCTGCTGGGCAAGCCGAATGTTTACGGCTCGATCTTCCGCTTCGACGGTCAGGCGTCGGTCTTTTACCCGGGGGCGGGCGGGCCGTGTTATCGCTGCCTGTATCCCGAACCGCCGCCGCCGGGGCTGGTTCCGTCGTGCGCCGAAGGCGGCGTCCTGGGCATCCTGCCCGGCATCATCGGCGTGATTCAGGCGACCGAAGCGATCAAGCTGATCATCGGCCAGGGCGAGCCCCTGATCGGGCGGCTGCTGCTATTCGACGCGCTCAGGATGAAGTTCCGCGAACTGAAACTGCGCCGCAACCCCGAATGCCCGATGTGCGGCGAGAAACCGACGATCAAAGAGTTGATTGATTACGATCAGTTCTGCGGCATCACTCCCGCTCCGGCCGAGGCCCCGCAGGCTTCCGACTGGGAAGTCACGCCTGCGCAGCTCAAGACAGAGCTTGATGCCGGCAGACAGCTCACGATCATTGACGTGCGCGAACCGCACGAATGGCAGATCAGCAATCTTGAAAAATACGGCTCGAAGCTGATCCCGCTCGGCCAGTTCCCGTCCCGCCTGAACGAACTCAACAGCGCCGACGAGATCGTCGTGCATTGCAAGATGGGCGGGCGCAGCGCGAAGGCTTACGAGGCGCTCAAGCAGGCCGGCTTTAAGAAAATCAGGAACCTGAAAGGCGGCATCCTCGCCTGGGCCGATCAGGTGGATCCGACGATGCCGAAATATTAAAGCGAGGGAAAACAGGCGCGGGGACGGGGCAGGAAAAGAATTTACTGTTTCGTCCCTGCGTTTATTGTGTATTGGCAGCCTGCAAAAACTCAGATTGAACTGACCCGAAGAATATCAGATAATCCTGCCCGCAAGTGCCACCGACGACTGGCCGCACTCCCTGCCCGAATTTCAGTCATCATTCAGGAGTCCATATGTCCTCTTCACACTCAGCTAACGCACAGACCGGCGCGGAATCATCACCGGCAAAGCAGTTTTACGAAGTCGCCATGGTAAGTGAGATCGCGCCCGGCAGCGGCAAAACTGTTTATCCCAACGGCCAGCAGATCGCGCTCTTCAATCTCGACGGGACCTTTTACGCGATTGACGACAGTTGCCCTCACCGCGGCGCGCCTTTAAGCGAAGGCTACCTGAAAGGCGATCAGGTGCTGTGCGCCTGGCACTGTTTCGACTTCAATCTGAAAACCGGCGCCTGTGAAGGCGTGCCGGAATTGCACGTTGCAACTTATGAAGTGAAGATTGAGGGTGAGACGGTTTATGTACTTTGCTGACCCATCATGAATCAGCGTTCTGTTCACCGGGAGATTCCTGCTTTATAGAAATCCCCTCATCATCTTTTACATTCCTCAGCGGCTTCGGCTTGTCCCATCGTACTGTCAGGCGAGAAACCGCAGGCAACATTACAACACCGACCGCCGCCGCCAGCGTCTTGAATGGAAACAGCATCGCGCCGGTGTCCGCCTCATACCAGCCCTTCGGATCACCGGGCAGCAGTCCGGCGAAGATTTCCGGGTACGGGATAAAATGCGGCAGGCTGAGCAGCGGCTCTCCGCCACCCAAACGCAGCACCAGCGAGACAGAGAACGCAGTGATCGAGCCGATACGGTTGGCTTTCGGGTCGAACAACGCGAAGACCAGTTGAGGAAACAACAGGACGAAAATCAGGTCGCTCGTGAAAAACCATAGTGCCTGCACGCTCTGCACCTTCAGCGCCATCACCGCGGCGCCCGCGCCGAGCAGCACGATTGAGAGGCGAATGAGGCGCTTCATCTGAAGGACGGACAGGTCGGGCCGCAGCAGGCGATGGCAGCAGTTCCACGCGAACATCGAGCCGGCGGAAAGAATTGACGAGCTGAAGCTCGAAGTGACCGCGCCGATGATCGCAGCCAGACCGAGCAGGCTGATGAGCGGCGGCGTGACGTGCCGGAGGATCATCGGCAGCGTCTGCGCCGGCTGCTCCTGAAGCTGTGCCAGCAGATCAGGCGGCCACGCGTAGCGGAAGGCGGCTACGCCAAGCAGAAGCGGCGGTATTGTAAAAGCAATGGTCAGCAGACCGGCGAGGATTGAATGCTGCTGCGCTCTGGCGGGCGTCTGGCAGGAAAGCACGCGCTGAAAATAGCAGTTCCAGGGGATGCCGCCGAGCATCAGCATCGCACTCACGTCCCACCAGTTGATGATCGCCGGCGCCGTCCAGAATCCGCCGTTTGAATGGAGTGGCGGCAGCAATCCGCCACGATCCGGGCGGGAGGCAAGGTAGCCAAACCACGTGCTGTCGAGACCGCCGACTTCGCCAAGCATGTATGGCAGCGCGAACGCGAGGCCCAGAGCGACGAGGCCCAGCTGAAAGGCATCGGTGTAGGCGACCGACCACATTCCGCCGAGCATCGTGTAGGCCGTCACGACGAAGGCCGAGAGCAGAATCGCGGCGGTCAGCTTCATCCCCAGGATCACACCGAACGTCGAGCCGATGGCGACGAGAAGTTCAGCGCTCCAGAAAACCTCGCCGAGCATGGCGGGCAGGAAGAGGACTGCGGCCCACTTCTTTCCGAATCTCGCTTCAAACGGGTCAATGAGCGTCGTGAATTCAAAGCGGCGCATCCGGCGGGCAAAGAACAGGCCGCCGAGAATCAGGCTGATGCCGAAGCACAGGCCACCCTGAATGCTGGAAGCGATGCTCGATTTGAAGGCGCCTTCAGCCGTGCCGAGCAGGTAACCACCGTCAACCCACGTCGCGGTCATCGTCAGCGTCGCGATCCACAACGGCATCGAGCGCCCGGCGACGATCAGGTCGGCGGCAGTCCCATCCCTCACCTTGCGTGCGGCAACCCAGCCGACAAACAGAAAGGCGGCATACATGCTGAGAACGGCTGCATACGCCATAGAGGCTTCATGAAATTCTTCGGTCGGCAGTTATTCGATGACGCGCCCGTCGGGCGGCACGGCTGCCGCGTTGCCGTTGAGGAAGCGGTCGAACCAGTAAATCTGCCAGTTCAGGCTTTCGACCAGATGTTTCGGCTCGCCCGTTCGCGTCAGGTTGTGATTTTCGCGGGGGAAGATCACGAGTTCGGTCGTCACGCCGAAATGTTTGAGTGCGCGGAACCACTGTTCGCCCTGTTCGAGCGGGACTCGGAAGTCATTATCGGAATGCAGAATCAGGGTCGGGGTTTTGACATTCTTCGCGTACTTGAGCGGCGAGCGATCCCAGTACAAATCAAATTTCTCGAACAGGTCGCCGCCGAAATCGCGCTTGTGACCGTAAGCCCCGTCGCGCGTGCCTTCGTCACTGATGAAACTGGCGACGCTGCGCAAGGTGACGGCGGCCTTGAACATGTTCGTGTGGCCGACGATCCAGTTGGTCATAAAGCCGCCGTAGCTCCCGCCGGTCACGCCGAGCCGGTCGCGGTCAATCCACGAATGTTTTTTCAGGATCGCTTCGACGCCGTTCATCACGTCGGCGTAATCCTTGCCGCCCCACTCGCCGAAGATGCCGCGCTCGAATTTTTCGCCGTAGCCGGTTGAGCCCCGCGGGTTGGCGTAGAAGACCGCCCAGCCGCGCGCCGCGTAAACCTGAAATTCGTGGAACCAGTCAACGCCGTACATTCCCGCCGGGCCGCCGTGGACGCTCAGGATCATCGGATATTTCTTCCCCTCTTCCCAGCCGAGCGGTTTGACGAAAAAGCCGTCAACGTCCCATCCGTCGGCGCTCTTGTAAGTGACGCGCTCAACGTCCTGAAGCTCGAGTTTCTGCCAGAGTGGCGCGTTCAGATGCGTCAGTTGTTTTTCGTTGCGGCCCGAGAGGTCGGCGACGTAAAGGTCATCGAGGTGCCTGAAGTCATTGACCGTATAAACGAGCTTGTTCGCCTGATCGTTGATGTCCATGTTGCGCACCGCGCGCGGGCCGGAAGTGATCGGGCGAATCTCTCTGGTGGCCGGATCAACGCGAAACAGGTGGTATTCGCCTTTGACGCCAGTCTCGAAATAGATCGCGCGCCCGGTCTCCGCCCATTCGATCTCCGAAGGAATCAGGTCGAGATCTTTCGCGGCCAGAGTTGACGGCGCGCCGCCCGCACCCGGCGCGATCCAGATTTTGGGGTGGCTCGATTCTTTCTCGCTGCCGACGAATGCGATGGTCTTGCCGTCGGGAGACCAGCGCGGGCTGCGGTCTGCTTCGGCGTGGTTGGAAATCTTTGTGAGCGGCCCGCCTTCTGCCGCGATCACCCACACGTCGGTGTTGCGACTGTCATCGAAAGCTTTGCCCGTGCGGTCAGAAACGAAAGCGATCTTCGTCCCGTCCGGCGACCATTGCGGGTCGGTGTCGTTCCAGTCATCGCCCGAAGTGATCTGCTTCGACGCGCCGGCCTTCACCTCGACCACCCAGAGATGGGAGCGACGGTCATCGAACCAGCCGGTGTCGTTGAATTTGTATGAGATGTTGCGGTAATGGCGGACGTCGCTGCGTTCGGCCAGTTCGGGGCGAGTGTCGCCGGGGCCGATGCGACTCAGGCAGGCGAGGCGCGTGCCGTCAGGCGACCATTGAAAACTGCTGACCCCGTTTTTGAGGTTCGTGATGCGCCGCGCTTCGCCGCCCTGCATCGAAAGAATGTAAACCTGATTTCTGGGAGTTTCGTTCGCCGGGCCGCTCCCTGAAGCGCGGGCGGAAAGGAAAGCGAGTGATTGCCCGTCGGGGCTCCAGCGCGGCGCGGTGGAAGATTGCGGGCTGGTAGTGAATTGCCAGGGCGCGCGGCTGCCATCGGTGGCGGCCATCCAGATGGATGAATGACGCCGATTCTGTTTCTGATCTATCGTCGTGACCACGTAAGCCACCAGTTTGCCGTCGGGCGAAAGATGTGGGTCGCTGACGGATTCAAAGGCGTAATAATCCTCTGCGGTGATGCCGCGTTTCTTTCCACTCTGCTCGGCCAGCGCGGTCGCGGCCAGCGCGAAGATCAATAACCAGACGCTGAGTATCCTTTCGGGCTTTTTCATGGAAGGCTCCTCCTCACTGCCTGTCTGATTGAAGGCTCGGTTGAAGATCAAAGGTGATACAGGAATGCCGGAATGGTCGCTGTCACTCAATTATGCGACTCTTTGCCTCGTGACTGAATTGCGCGCGATGATGATAACTGAAGCTCCGGATTTATCCTACAGGCCCGAGCGAACACAGGAAGGCCGGGAAAGTGAGTTTTCGTCCGGGGAATCTCTGGTGGACGGATCGAATTATTACGGCACCGGATGGCCCGGCTGAGGCTTTCGCTTTTTCAGGTCTTTCAGCAAATGACGGACCAGTTCGATCTCGGTCGGCGTCAGTCGCCCGCCGCCGAAGCGCACCTGCTGATAGAGGCGTGTAATCTCGCTGACTTTGGGAATGGCAAGCACCTCAGCGAACTCGAGCGGCGTCTGATCCGGTCGGCGTTTGTACCCCGCGCGATCGAGCGTCTCTATCATCTCCTGATAGAACGCGACGGCTGAACCGACGGCATCGCGTTTCATTCGCCGACGCCACGAACGCGCGCGGGCGCGCCAGAGCAGTGTGGCACCCGCCAGTCCAATGATACAATAGAACGTAACCGTGATCGGGTGCAGGGCGACGTGGCGCAGCCATTCAGTCGGGGCCTCGCCCGATGACGGGTCTTTGAATTTCGGCTGTCTCCCGTCGCGCCACGACCTGATCCATTCGCCGAATCGCTCTTTCCAGTCGAACCAGCGGGACGCCGCGTCGTTCTGCCTTGACGACAGCCAGCGCTGTGCCTTGAGCGCGATGGAAAGCTGTTCCTGCGCGTCAAAGCCGATGACCCGCTCCATCCAGAATAACTCAACCGCCTCGCCGTAATGACGCATCGTGGCCAGTAATCCGCCTTCATACTTATTCAGCCCGGCGGGCGGCGTCGGATCAAAAGCGACCCACCCGTGCTGCGGGTAATAAACCTCGACCCAGGAATGCGCGTCCGACTGGCGGACGATCCAGGTGTCGTCAACGCTGTTGTACTCGCCGGTCTGAAAGCCGTTGACGAGCCGCGCCGGGATATTGCGCGTCCGCAGCATCACGGCCAGCGCGGTCGCGAAGTATTCGCAATGCCCGGCTTTGACGTTGAAAAGAAAGTCAGCCAAGGGGTCGCCCTCGCTTGTGCGCTTCAGATCAAGCGTGTAACCGAGGGCCGTGTGCAGGTGATTTTCGATGCGGCGGGCGACGTCGTGCTGTGTTTCGGTTCCGCGCGTGATCTGCTCCGCCAGTTCACCGATCCGGCGGTCGAGATTTTTCGGCAGCTGCAGATAGCGCTCGCGGATCTCTTCAGGATAAACGCGTGAATTGTCTGTCCGCAGCTCCGCATCGCGGAAGACGCGCGTGTCTGAGAGTACGGTGTAAATCAGGTGGCTGCTGCGGTGCGGGATCGTCCACAGGCCATCGCTCCTGTCGCGGTACAACCTTGGCAGGTCTCGCACCTGCACGGGCCTCGGCGCGGCGAAAACCGTGTTGATGTCGAGCGGCGACAGGTAAAACTTCTGACTGGTCAGGTAACGCCGGTCTGACACGTTACTCAATCGAAAGCCTTCACCCGTATCCGCCACCGCGAACCGCTCCTGCTGCTCTGAATCGCGCCAGCCGCTCCCGTCGTATTCATCGAGCGTCACTCCGCGCCAGCGCAGCGGCATCCGGTACTGCTCCGGCGGTTGCTCGACCTGCACACGCATGACGATTTGCGGATTGAGCTTGACCTGCGCGACCTCGCCGAGCCGCACGTTTTCCGAAAAGCCCGTCAGCGTATTGCCGCTCACGAGCCCGTTGCCAAAGACCCCGCGCGAAAGACGCGGCATCGCCAGAAAGAGCGGTGCGGCCAGCAGCAGAATCAGTGCGAGTGAGATGGCCGAGAAGTAACCCAGCTCGCGCCAGTGCGGCTGATCCACCCTGCGCCTTTCGGTCGGCGTTTCCTTCCACAGCTCTGTCCCGGCATAACCGATGCCGGCCTCCTGCTGCGCGCGCCGGATTTCAAAGCTCGCCAGCGTCGAGATCGCCGCGAACAGAAAGACCAGCAGCAACAGGAAAAACGTCGTGTCAATGGTCATCCCCGCCGCCAGCAGCATTTCAAAAAATGCCACGACGTAAAGCCACAACCAGTCCCGGGCGGCTTTCGTCTGGAGCAGCTTGAGTGAGGAGGCGAAGAAGATAAAGTGGATCGTGACCAGAATCGGCGGTGACCCGAGCAGACGCCAGTCGAGGAGCGTGAACGGCAGATACAGAACCATCAGCCAGCTGGCCAGCCACTTCGGAACGCGCCACTCGACCCGCTCCGTGTCAATCAGCCACCCCGCCAGCAGCACGCCGGCATACAGCACCATCGCCGCCAGATCGAGTTGCCCGGTGGCGGCAAGCATGACAAAGCTCGACGTCAGGAGGACGTATGACGAGAATTTAAAGTAACGGTCGAGTGTCATCTCTACAGGTCGTCAAAGTAAACCACGTGCGCGGCGCGCCAGACGCTGGCCGGGATCGAACCGCGCGGCGACGGGGTGATCAAAATCTTGAACTGGTCGTCCGCGGCCAGCGCGGGCATCCGCTCAAGCAGGCCCCAGGCAGTGCTTTCATCACCCGCCGTTTTATTTTCGGGGGTGGCCATCCCCCTGGCACTTCCTCCGTCTGTATTCCGGCGGTGGCTTCCGTCTTCCGCCGGAGAAAGCCGCGCCAGGCAACGCAACATAGTGTAACGGTGGCTCTCGTCGCCGCCAAACCCGAGGTCATCGCCGCCGACCACGAGACGCACGTCCGCGCCTTCAGTGATGAAGTGCGTGATCAGGCTGGCCGCGAGCGTGATCGCCCGCTCAAACTTTTCGTTGAATTCATCGCCTGCGTCGCCAGTGTAATTGTCGAAAGCGACCGTAATGCGCCAGTCGTCATCGCGCGTGAATTCGCGCACCATCAGCTGTGCGGTCCTGGCCGTCGCCTTCCAGTCAACATGGCGCTGGTGATCGCTGCGGAGGTACTGGCGAATCGCGTAGAGGTCGCTGCCGCTGCCTTTGAGCAGGCTCTCCATCTGCCCCTGGCTGATCGGCAGCAGATGATAAAAATCGTCGAGCGGCTGCGGCTGGGGGTAGACGATGATCTCGCCCGTAGCTTCGATAAAACGCCGCCGCTCGACGAAGCCGAAGGGGAAGCGGGTGTGGATCGTGAAGCCACTGATCGGATAAACCCCGCGCCGCTCAAAGCAGCCGTCGATGTCCATGCGCGCATTCGTCCGGCCTGGAATGATCGGGAAATAAGCCTCCTTCAGCGCGGGACTGAACTGCCGCCACTTTGCGACCGCCGCTGATTCCGGCCTTTTCCTGCGCCTGAATCCGCGCCGTTCTTTCTCGGCAGCAACCGCCACAGTCAGCGCGAAGGACGGCGTGAATCCCTTCTGATTCGTGAGAGTGATCTCAAGTCGCGTCGGCTCCCCCGCAAAAATGTGATCGGGAAACCGGAGCATCACCCCGGAGTCATTTATATTGAGGCGCGAAGCGACGCCGGAAACCACGAGCGTCGAGAGCAGGGTGGCGAGGACCACATAAAGCAGGTTGTTGCCGGTACTCAGCGAGGCGATGCCGACCACCAGAATGAATGAACAAAAGAGCCAGCCCGCGTTGGTAATATTGAGCGACAGGTTGGAGCGCAGCAGTTCCAGCCTGACGTTCTGCGCGAGGCGCGGCACGACGTAAACGGCAATCACGAGCGCCAGCCCGAGGGCGATTTTCGACGTGAGCGAGGCCAGATCATACTCGCCCAGTTGCGCCGCGGCGGCAGAGATGACCGCCGTCGCCAGCGCCGCCATCACGATCAGAAACGAAAGGATGGCAAAACGAACCGCTTTTTTATCGCGCAGGAAATCGGGGAAACGCATGGGATTGCGGATTGCGGATTGCGGATTGCGGATTGGAACACCGGAAAAATCACAGGCCACACGGCTGATGGAATCCGCAATCGCAGTCAGCAATCGGGTCAGATCGGGACTCTGATGTTTCTGATAATCTCGGTCAGCACGGCATCGGCTTCCTCGCCGCGCCGCAGGCGGCTGGAGTAGCGTGAACTGACAATAATCCGGTGGCCGAAGATCGGAATCACCAGGCGCTTGATGTCGTCGGCGATGCAGAAATCGCGGTCTTCCGTGAGCGCGAGTGCCTGCGCCGCGCGATGCAGCGCCAGCGAACCGCGTGGGCTGACGCCGAGGTCAAGGACTTCTGATTTGCGCGTCGCGTCAACTATTTCGAGCAGGTAATCAACCAGAGCATCATCCATCCTGACGCGCTTCACTTCCTCCTGAAACTCCAGCACGTCCTCCGCGTTCATGACCGGGGTGATTTCATCAACTGGCTTGCGCACCGCCTGATTGCGCAGAATCTGCTTTTCGAATTCGACGGCCGGATAACCCATCCGCACTCGCATCATGAACCGATCGAGCTGGGATTCGGGGAGCGGGTAAGTGCCGTGATGTTCTATTGGGTTCTGTGTCGCCAGCACCAGGAAAGGGCGCGGCAGTTCATATGTCTGGTTTTCAACTGTGGCGCGGCCTTCGGCCATCGCTTCCAGCAGACTGCTCTGTGTTTTGGGCGTCGTGCGGTTGATTTCGTCAGCCAGGATGACGTTGGCAAAGATCGGGCCAGGGTTGAATTCAAACGCCCCGTTCTGCTGATTATAGATTGATAAGCCGACGATGTCTGAAGGCAGCAGGTCACTGGTAAACTGAATACGTTGGAAGCTGCACGCCAGTGAGCGCGCAATGGTTTGTGCCAGCGTGGTTTTGCCCACGCCCGGAACGTCTTCGAGCAGCAGGTGGCCGCCGGCCAGCAGCGTGACGACGGCGAGGTGGACGGCTTCGGTCTTGCCGCGAATGACCTGCTCAATGTGCCGCTGCAATTCGCGCAGCCGTTGTGTGGTACTCGTAATCAAAGGGACTCCGGTGCCTCGGGTCAACAACTCAGGGGGCGAGTCGGTTCAAGGCCGCCGTCGCAGGCTTGAATTGTTCACACCAGCCGGAGCGACCCCTTACCTTTGATCAGGAATGTAGCACACGGACTAATCGGCGGCAAAAAGAAAAATCCTCCCGGGGTCAGAAGTCGAATCTCAGGCCCAGCCGCATCGTTCGCGACTTGAGGACGCGGCTCGGGGTAAGAAAATCGCCGAGGCTGGATGGGTTGAAATCCACAAACTCCGCGCCGAAGGCATAAACCGTCGAGTTCGACGGGTTGAAGACTTCAACCTGCGGTGTCAGGCGCCTGTGTTCGCTCAACCGGAAGTTGCGCGAGAGTCTCAGGCTGAGATTCCACTGCACCGGGCCGCGCCCGCTATTCCGCCCGAGGTTTCCGGTCGCACCGATAGTCGGCAACGAAAAGGCGTTGACAAGCGATTGATCAAGAAATTCCCCCGGCCTGCGCCAATGGATCGCGCCCGGGTCGCCGCTGAAACTCGGGCGGTCATTGCTGACATCATCGAGATTACGGTCATTGCCATTGATACCGATGGAAAACGGACGCGGCGAGTGGATAATGGCTATGCCTGCGGCGTTGATCCGCCCCAGCATGGCGGGGAACTGATATGTGCCTGAGAGGGCAAAGCGGTGTCGCGCGTCGAGCAGGCTCGGAGCGCGTTCGCGGCGAAAATCCCCCGGAACCAGCGGCGATGAGGTGTTGACGACGCCGTCATCAATCAGCCGGCTGAGAGTGTAACCCGCGCGGACGAAAGCCCGCGCAGTGAGGCGTCGCTGCATTTCAAAAGTGATGCCGTGATAATAGCTGTTGCCGCGCGATTCGAGCAGTTCGGTCTGTGTCAGCTGCGGGTCGGGGCGCAGGCCGCGGACGGCGGCAAGAGCGGCTTTGATCCCACTCGTCGCGTTGCTGGTCGAAGGATTGTTCAGGCCGAAGGTGACAACCGTCTTCGCGCCTTCCTTTTTCGTTTCGGTCGGCGTCGTACTCAGGTTGAAGCGCACAACGTCGGCATTGCCGGTGCTGGTGATCGGTCGCTGGTTTGTGACCGGGTCAATCGTGTTGTTGAAATCACGCGAAGTCAGATACTCGGCAAAGTCCCTGAATCCGGCAGGCAGGCGCGGGGCGTTCGAGTTTGATTCTCTCCAAAGATGAAGACCGCGCGAAAAGACATAATTGACCTCGACTTTGAAGCCCTTCCCGATCTCACGCTCAAAGCCCGCTGCGGCCTGATAGCTTTCGGGGATGCGGATGTCGGGACTGAGTCTGCGGACAAATCCAGATTCGCGGACGCCGAGCTGACTGATGCGCGGATCATCTTTTGAAAGCACTCGCGGGAACTGGAGTTGTGTAAGCAGGGGTGCTGCCGCGACGTTATCCGTATCAACCAGAATCTTGTTTGAGGTGAGGATGAAATCATCGAGGGTGCGCAGCAATGCCCTGTTGTAAAAGATTCCATAGCCGGCGCGCACCACTGTTTTCCCGTCACTGAATGGATCCCACGAGAGCGCCAGCCTCGGGCTGAAATTATTCCGGTCGCGCAGAATCGTTTCGTTATCCCAGCGCAGGCCGAAACTGAAAGTCAGATTCGGCCTGGCGCGCCAGTCATTCTGCGCAAACAGTCCGGTATAAGTGTTTCGCAGTTCGGAATCCGTATTGAAACGATGCTGATAGCGCGACGGCTTGTTCGCCAGAAAGTCAGCAGGCGAGGCGAAACGGAAAGTCCCCGTGACATCACTCAGATCAACAAAACGCGAACGGATCGCCTGAATGTCTGTGCCAATTCGGAGCGTCTGGTTCCCACTTACGATGGCTATTGTCTCCTGAACCTGCCAGCGGTCTTCGCGCCGGTCAGTTCCGCTGAGATTGCTCGAACCGGCGGTCAGGTTACCTGCCCGCGTCAGCGGATTCGCGTTCGGATTGCCGCTCACATCGCGAGGATCATCAATATCAATCAGCACGACCGGGTTGGAATTGCCCGGCTCGTCAGCAGGTGCGAGGCGTGAGAATTGAAAGCGGGCGACATTGACTACGGCCGGCGAGATGATGAAGGTATCGGCGAGGGCATAGCTCTCGCTGTTGCGCCCGGTGCGGCGCAACGTGTCGAGCGTCCGGCGACCGCCGGGAAAGGCTCGCTCGTCACGGTTGCGCGCGAGCGTGATGAGCGCGAATGCATTATGTCTGCTGCCGAGGTTGAAATCACTCCGCGCCTGAAAGGTGTGCGCGATTTTCGGCGTCGTCACCTGCACGTCATAAAGCCCGACCGCTGCGCCGCCATTGACGATAATGGTTTTGCCATTCTTGTCCAGCGCATTACTACCAAGATTCGCGCCATTCGGTTGCGGCAGTGCAAAAGCCGGGTTCGCGGCGACCGGCACGAGCGCCGCAATGTCGGCACGATCATAGACGTTGTCGTATTCGTAACCGGCAAAGAAAAAAGCGTGGTTGCGAACGAGCGGCCCGCCAAAGCTGACGCCCGGATTGTTTTGCTGATATGGGAGCCGGTACCCGCGTGCCGGATCAGAGTTGCGTGTTACTGAATTCGCATTCAGGCTCTCATCCCGGAAGTAATAAAATCCGCGCCCGTGAAACTTGTTTGAGCCGCTGCGCAGGCGCAGATTGACTCGCCCCCCGGAAGCCCGCCCGTATTCAGCAGAAAACTGATTTGAAATCACCTGAAGTCAGAATGTAAGGCTTTGCTCTCTGGTTCCAGTAGTTTAACCGCCCTGCCTTATAATCGTTTCCACAGCAGTTTCCACACTCGCGCTGGTTTTTCTCGTTTTTCCACACCGGGAGCCGCTCTGTCGAAAAAACAAAAGGCGAGTCGGTAGCAACTCGCCGCAGGATGAGTATTGGGATAAGGAGGGCGCCTGGTCACCGGCTCGGTACTCCACTGCCGCCTCCGGCGCGGGCCCTCCGTCAGCATGTGTGAAAAGGGCGGGAATGGTTTCGTGAGCAAGTGGCGAGGACTCCGCGCCCGAGTGTGGATGCTCGTGGGCATCGGGCTATTGTAATCAAGCCCTTCGTCAGCTTTGCCTTCTTATTTCCCACGGCTCTGTTCCGCCTTCAATGATCCTGAACAGGGGGTGAGCCTCCGGGTCTTTCACTGCCTTCAACTCCCGATACTTTTCATCCGCCCTCAGTCTCAGTTTTTCGCGGAGGTGTCCCCATTCATAGAGCAGTTGCCCCTTCGTGGACGGGATCTGAAGCATCACGGGCCGGGCCTCTATTTTCCCCTTGTCGAACTTATAGCCCCGTCGTTCGGCTTCCTCGCAGACGTGGTGCAGGTAAGTTGCAATCGCGGCGGCGGGATTCTCCTGCGACTTGAACCTGTCGAGCTGGGGGTGATGTCTGTAGCCTCTGGTCTCGCCTTTCAGCACCTTCTGTGCGAGTAGTGATTCCCGCCAGACGGCGACGAGTCCCCGCGGGTCGAGGTATTTCGGGTGCAGAGTCCAGATCCTCATCAGTTCACTTCGCGGCCTTCCTCTTCTTCGATGGCTTCCTCGCCTTCGACTTGCCGCCACTCCCCAGCGCGGGCAGTTGAAAGGCCCTGAGCCGGACGAAATCGGAGAAGGAGTAGCCCTCGTCATCCGCATACAGGACTGCGGCCTCCCGCTCAGCTGCCGACTTGAATTCCACGGCTGCCGTCACCCTGTGCCCTGTCGTCTTGCGCTTGTCCGCCATCGTGACTCCTCATCCAAGGCGTTGTGGTGATCATCATCACGAGCGGTCCGGCCCCCGCTTCTTTTCGGAAAACTTTTCCGAAATTCCCCCGGTTGACTGCGCGCTCATTTGGCCGCTCGCTTTCTGGCGGGCTTCTTCTCTGCTCTTTTTGCTTCAGCCTTCAGCGGAGGCCTGCCACGCCCGCGGCCCACAGGCAAACCAAGCAAGTCTGTGTCCGGTATCTGCCAATCCCTCCCGAATTTCACGGCATTCGGAAAGCGCTTTGCCTTTTCCTCTTCATTGTTGAGCCAAACCCGCAGGCTGGCTTCGCTCACCTGAAGGCGTTCAGCGGCCTGTTTTGTGGTCAGCATAGTAGTTTCTTTCCTCATATGGGCGCTTAATGTAGCGCACGTATGACATTACAGCAAGAGTCCCGCCGAATCAAGAAAACAATGTAACGCTAGCCTTATTTTCTTCTTGACTCAAAGTAACGTTGGCGTTATATTGTCCGTGTCAGTGATTGATAACCCCAAACGGAAAGGAACCTTCGACAATGATCACACTCAACATTCACAGCAGCGACTTCGGCAGGGCGGTCAACAGGGCGCGCGTGTTTCACAACCGCGTGGCAAGGCTCGGCGAGCGCGCTTACAAGGTGCAGTCAGGGAAAACGGCGAGCGAATACACCGTCAGATTCTTTCTGGTGGACGGCGAGAAGAAAGCCGCCTGCTCCTGCCGCGCCGGGCAGGAAGATATGCTCTGCCATCACGTCGCATCGGCCCTGACTGTTCACGTCGCGCTGATGCGCCAGCGGCAGCCCGTGGCCGCGTAACAAAAAAGGGCTTCCAAAGCTGCGAACTCTGGAAGCCCCTCATTCAACCACTCAGGGAGCGGCTGATTCGTTTATCCACAGGGCAATCATACCGCTCCCGATCATCACCACGAAAGGGATTTATGACTACAGAAAACAAAACAACTGAAACCGCCGAAGCGCCGCGCCCGGAAAGGCCCGCGCGCCCTGAGCGCGTCAAATACCCGCCGCTCACGGTCGAAACGGCGAAGATCATCCTCGAAGATTTCCTGATGCACACGGAGTATGACGAATGGGCGATGGACAGCCTGTTGCGCATCTTCTGCGGCATCCTCGCCCTGCCTGACAACGAGGTTCACGACTACGTTGACTGGCTCGTCAGGTTTCTTTATGCCGAGACGTGGGATTTCGTGGACAGGATGGAAGCCTACATCGTGACGCTTCCGGGCAAGAGCCACCGGGATGACGGGATCACGATTGACGAGATCGGCGCGCTGCGCGGGAACGCCGGCGCCTCAGACACGCTCATTGCATTGCGTGACTGTCAGAAGCGACTGGCCGAACTGGAAGCGAAGCAACAGGCGCCAGCGCAGACCGAAGCCCGCGCCATCACGGGGCAGTAATCATCCGGGGCTGACCACTCAGCCCCTTCACCAGAGAAAGGACTTTATGAAGAAAGCAACCAGACAACTCCGGGCCGCGGCAGAAGCCACACCGCGCCCGCTCCGTCAGATCGTGGAAGACATCAGGCGCGGCGTCGAAGAGTACGCGCGGCATCCCGATGTCACGCCCAACAATATTGACTTCCTCTTGATGTGCGTCTCGGTGATGGAGTGTGAAGTCGAACTCAGGCCCGGCGAAGTTGCCAGCGCCGAAGACCAGCAGGGTTACAGGGAACTCGCCCGGGCCTTCGCCGCCATCAGGCGCTGGTACTACCTGCTGCCGCGCGAACTCTTTCAGGAGTGGGACGACTGGACCAACGAGCTTGAGTCTGAGGCGAACTGGCAGTCACAGCCCGAACTGATTGAAATGCTCTACCCGATCCTGCTGCGCCAGCTGAAGGAGAAGAAGTGGGAAGGCTGGCGCAGCGCACAGGCTGCCGCCGCGAAGCTGGCCGCGGAGAGAAAGGGGGCCGCGTAATGAAACAACAGACCACAGACCGCGCCGCCATCGTGCGGGCCGCATACGAACGATTGGGCAGGGCAATGCAGGAAGTGATTGAACTGCCCGAGACGCCGGCAGAAGTCGAGCGGCATCTGACAACCATCGCTTCCGAGATCGGGAATGTCTGCGGCTACCTTGACCACCTGACGCTGGCTGACCAGTTGAAGCTCTCAGGCGAGAAGCTGGCCGCGGGGCTGGCCGATCCGCCGCGACGAGGGCGACGGGTGAAGGCGGGTTGAGCAGTTACGCAAAGAATTGAGTAACAGGTCAGGGGCTGGCTTTCGGGCTGGCCCTTTTCTTTTGCCTTTTATTGCGGGCTGTACTGAATCGTACAGACACCCCGCCCGCCGCTCGCCAATAATCTCCACCCTGCGACAGGGCAGTGCTGCCGGGATGCCTGATTGAAGAAAGTCGGGAATCTCAGGCCGGCCTGACCCTCCGGTCTCTGAGGCCGTCTTTGTACCGCTACATCTTCTCCCCCGGGGGATTGTCATGGGTAGTAAAGCGCGCATTCTGGTGATTGAAGGTGATGCAGGGCTGCGGGAGTTCTTCCGCGCGTGGCTGGAGAAGGCGGGCTATGAGGTGATCACTGCGCCTGACGCCGACGCGGGGCTTCTGGAATTCCACAGCCACGGCCCCGACCTCATCATCATCAACGAAGAGCTGGAGGAACTCACGCGCTCCGAGTTCATCGCCATAATCCGCACAGCGTCGCATCACTCAGACACGCCGATCCTCGCCGTCATTCAGGGGCGTACCCCGACGGGTGATGTCCTGCGCGCCGGGGCTGACGCGGTGATCCGCATCCCTGACAAAATAGATGAGATCATCCCGACTGTCAGGAACCTGCTCGGCGGCCGGACTCGCGCCGCTCAAAAAGACTGAGTGAGCATTCCCACTCCCGCTACCGAGCGACCGATCCGCACGCCGTCGAACTCTGGCGGTCAGCCGCGTTGCCTCACCGGAAATGGACAACTGAAGCCCGGAGGGTTATAGTCCGCCCGGTTTCTGCCAACAGTTGTGACCCCTCAAGTGATTACAGGCCGCCGCCTCAGGAAGGAATCTATGTCAACTCCGCTTAAACACATCCTCTGCGTCGAGGACCACAAGGACACCTGCGAACTCGTCTCCCTCTGCCTTGAAATGAACGGCTATCGAGTGACCGCTGCCGGGACGATGGCCGAAGCCCTGCGCCTGGCGAAGAGTACCCGCTTCGACCTCTACCTGCTCGACACCCGGCTCCCGGACGGGACGGGCGATGAGTTGTGCGAGCAGATCCGCGAATTCGACCCCGACACGCCGGTCGTGATACACACGGGCGACGCGCGCGAAGAAACAAGGGCGCGGCTGCTGGGGACCTGCGCGCAGGCGTTCGTCACCAAGCCGAGCGACCCTGAAGTCCTGACCGAGACCGTCACTGAGTTGATCGAAGCCCCTGGGGCTTGATGAGGCGAGAGGAAAACTGACGGAGAATGGGGAGCGCCCCCGGCCACTTTGCAGAGTTGGAGGCGCCCCCTTCGCGCCAGTGCCGGCAGGAACTGGCGCACTTCTTCTACATTCTGAATCCGCCCGCGAGTCTGGAACTTAATGATTAAACCCACTGCCGGAATGACTCACGCGGCGGCACTGTCCTCATCCTTTTCGGTAAAGTGATCGAGCCTCCGCTCGGCCTCCTCAAGCAGCGCCCGCACGCGCAACACGTGATTGTGTGCTTCATCGCGCTCGCGCCTGAGCCTGCTGACGAGGCGGCCCTCAATGCTCATCCTGAGTTCGATGTCAGGGGTGTAGAGGGGTGAGATGTGATGCTGGTCGCTCATCGGGCGCTCTCCTGAATTCTGAAGTGGCGGTAGCGAGCGAGGCTCCATCCAATACAGCGGCAATGACGGTAACGATTCAGTTGCAAAATGAACCCTTGTTTGTGCGGCGGGCAAAGAAAAAGCCTGACCTGCTACCCCTTGAGATTCTTACCTGAAAACTCTGTGCGAATCCGTACGGACAACTCTCTCCCCCCCAAGGTAGGATATGGAAGGGGAGAGCCCGACTCGGGCTGAAGTATCGTTACCGGTTCTCCGAGGGAGATCAGGGCTGGGATGACATTGATGGGCATATCTAAAGTCGCCCGGCCCGGGCAGGAGTGGGGGAACGAGGCGCGCCGGGTCGGCCTTCCCTGCAGCAGCCACTATCCGGTGTAAAATGAGATGAAGACCGTAAACTGTCCTGCCTGCGGACTCCCCGTTGGGAGATCAACTCCGCGCAGGACACTGGAAAGACTGCTTGCCATCCTGACACCCCTGCATCCCTACAGGTGCGGAAATTGTCACTGGCGTGGCCTCAGATTCAGGCCGGTTCGGTTCTGAATTGATCCGGCAACAGGAAGGAAGGCACTGTCACAGCCCCTGCCTGTACGTAATCGCCCCGACCAGCCGCGCCAGCAGGGCCACATCAACGAATCACAGCACCCATTGCACAACCGTAATCTCCACTATATTCAACGCATCCCACACCGCGAGCGCCGCCGCCAGCACGAGGTCATCGTGCGCCCCCTCGCGCCACGCCCCGTATGTGTCATTGGCCGACGTCGTGATCTTCACCTGAAAGTTCTGGAGTTCGCTCACCAGCAGCGGGGCTTCCGGCAGCTCCGCCGCGATCTTCAGTCTCCCGGTCTGCAAGGCCACCTGAATCACTCCCACCAGATCGCGTTTCGGCACCCGTGAGACGCCGCCTTCCTCATTCACCTGATCGCCGCCCGTGATGATCACAGGCCGCAGCCCCGGAATTCGCTGCTGCCTGAACAGATCCACGACCGCCGCGCCGACGCCCGTGCCGTCCACCGAGAGCCGCGGCTTACGGTTCTGC
>Ga0070741_10001475_pt1 | contig 71424 bp, 61 predicted proteins | sample Coa_R1_4_FD_66440 | JGI IMG/M metagenome (GOLD analysis project Ga0070741, IMG submission 66440) | Surface soil microbial communities from Centralia Pennsylvania, which are recovering from an underground coalmine fire - Coalmine... | ecosystem: Environmental > Terrestrial > Soil > Unclassified ... | reverse complement strand
ACCGACTTCCGCGGCCCCGACGCCTCGCCCACCTGGAACCCCAAGACCGGCGCGCAGATCGCCTGGGTCTCCGGCCGCACCGGCCTCCCCCAGATCTACATCATGGAAGCCGACGGCTCCGGCGTACAGCGCCTCACCGACGGCGGCTATGCCAGCTCTCCCTCCTGGTCTCCCAACGGCCAGTTCATCGCCTTTGCCTGGGACCGCAAGTACGGCCCCGGCGCCCCCGGCGGCCAGGACATCTACGTCATGGAGATTGCCACCAAGCGCTGGATTCAGCTCACCCACGACTCAGGACGTTGCGACTTCCCCTCCTGGTCCCCTGATGGCAGTCATCTCGTGTACGCAAACTCTCCCGATGGCCGTGCCGACCACACCCGCATCATGACCATGCTCGTCGACGGCACACAAAAACGCACACTCACCGGCTCCGGCGCCGACATGCCCAACTGGAGCTGGCGGTAATCTCCCCATGTTCCTCAGCACACTCCAGATTCGCTTCGGGCCCTAAACTAAAACGCAAGGTACATCTTCCATTGATTTGGCCTGGCTCGGCCGCGAGCTCAAACGAGGACCCCCAACAGAGGACAAGATGATCTCTCGACAAACCTCCCCATCCCGCAAGCTGTCCACTCTTCTCTTCAGTGCATCCATCGCTCTGCTCACCGCCACCGGCTGCCATCACAAGGCGAAGACCCTCCCGCCGCCATCCGCGCTTCCCCCCGAAGCCGGCGCCCCCGCGCCCACCGCGACCATCTCCGCAGATCCCATGGCCATCGATCAGGGCCAGTCCGTCGTGCTCAACTGGCGCACCACCAACGCCACCTCCGTCTCCATCGACGGCATCGGCAACGTCGCGACCAACGGCACCCAGACCGTCACGCCTGACGCCTCGACGAACTTCCACCTCGTCGCCAAAGGTGATGGTGGAACCACCGAGGCCAACGTCCGCGTCACCGTCCGCGTGCCCACCGTGCCTGAGTCCGGCAACATCACTGAAAACGACGCTGGCGCCGACGCCGCCTTCCACGCCGCCGTCAAGGACCTCTTCTTCGACTACGACAGCTATGACATCCGTCCGGCCGACGAAGCCTCCGTGACTGCCGCAGCCACCTACATCAACGCGCATCCGGATCTGAAGATCCTGATCGCCGGCTACTGCGACGACCGCGGCTCCGCCGAATACAACATCACCCTCGGCGAAAACCGCGCCAACGCCGCCAAGCAGGCCCTGGTCGCCGCCGGCGTCAACGCCAGCCGCATCCGCGTCGTCAGCTACGGCAAGGAGCGCCAGTTCTGCACCGAAGAGAACGAATCCTGCTGGCAGCAGAACCGCCGCGCCCAGTTTAACGTCGACCGCTAACCCCGTTGCCGCTATTCATCAGAACCGGGTGCCCCACCCTCGACCGGCGTAGCCGGACAGGGTGGGGTATCGCGCGTGGTAGCGCGCGAGCGCCGTTGCTCTTGTTCTTGCCGTTGCCTTTGTTGTTGTCATCGCCGCAGGGGATCGGCTGTTGCTTCTAGACAGCCCCACCCCGAGACTAGACTTGCATTCCAGGAGTCCAACTACCATGTCACGCACGCGCCTCATCCCCCTCACCCTTGCTGCCCTTCTCCTCTTCGGCGCAACCCCGCGCGCCCACGCCGTGAACAAGGACATGGTCCAGCTCCAGACCCAGGTACAGCAGCTCCAGGACGCCGTCGCGCGCCTCCAGCAGACCAGCGACGAGCGCTGGGGCGTCCTCAAGGATCTCGTCCAGCAGACCGCCGACTCCGTCAACAAAATGTCCGCAGCCGTCAGCGGCCTCCAGCTCAAGATGCAGAACGTCCAGGACGCCGCCGGGCAGAAGAACGACCAGCTCTCCGGTCAGGTCCAGTCCCTCAACGATTCCCTGGACGAGCTTAAGGCCCGCCTCGACCGCATCGAAAAAGACCTCAACAGCGTCCAGTCCTCGCAGCAGTCCACCAACGCCCTCCTCGGCAACCTGCCCGGCAACGTTCCTCCCGCTGGCGGCGCGGCTGCAGTCCCGGTCGGTCCCGCAAACCCTACCGACAGCAGCGGCAAACCGCTCCCCGGCACACCTCTCAGCTCCATCGCGAACGGCACAGCCCCCGCACCCGCCACGCTCGCCCCCGCCGCCTCCGGTAATCCTCCCCCCGGCGAGATGTACCGCACCGCCTACAGCGACTACATGTCCGGCAAGAACGGCCTCTCCACCTCTGAGTTCCAGGAGCTCATCAAGGCCTACCCCGACGACAACCTCGCCGGCAACGGGTACTACTACATCGGCGAAATGGACCTCCGCGCCGGCCATTATTCCGCCGCCATCAAGGACTACGACCACGTCCTCGAGCACTACCCCGACAACTCCAAGATCCCCGCCGCCCACCTCCACAAAGGAGACGCCCTCGTTGCCCTGCACCAGAACGAAGCCGGCATCCGCGAGTACCGCGCCCTCATCCAGCGCTTCCCCAACTCCCCGGAAGCCGCCCAGGCCAAAGCCAAAATCTCCCTCGCCGCCCGCCGCTAGCCGCCTGTGCACAATTCACCACACCCATGTGGCCGTTTGGACACAAGTCCAAGCCTAAAGTCTCTGCTTCGAAGACTTTGCGCAATTTAAGGGGGGGAGGGGGGTACCCCTCCAACCCTAGTTCCTTACCTCGCGGAACGCCCGCTCCACCGTCCGCTTCTCCTCCGCCGTTAACCCCACCCGCGGCAGCCGCGGAGCCCCACCGAAATACCCGTTCAAATCACACGCATACTTGACGCCGGCGATACCAAACTCCGCCACCACCGCATCCGCCTCGCGCAACCGCTCCGCCTTCAGCCGCGCCAGCTTCGGATCACCATCCTTGAACGCCGCCCACACCTCATGGCATCCCTGCGGAGCACACCCCGCCAGCTCCGGCGCAACCCCCTGCACCCCAGCCTCCAGCAAATCAACCGAGCCGCTCGCCGGGCTCGCAGCCACAACCTGAAACCCAACCGTCTTCGTCCGCGTCTTCAACGCCGGCTTCGGCGGAGCCACCGCCACCGACGCGCCGCCACTCGTCAGCGCATCCGCTGCCACAAACGTTGCCTCACCCTCACGCTGCACCTCAAGCATCCGCGCCGTAACCGCCGCGAACACCGTCGTGACCGTCACCTCGCGCTTCACACCCTCAGTCGCCGCGCGCACCGCCGCAAGCCGCTCCACTGTCAGCCCCGCATCCACCAACCCAATGACATTCGGATGCCCCGCCAACGCCCCCACCATCTCGACCGGCAGCTCAAACCCACCGCTCGCCCCATCACTCCACAGCACAACCGGCAGCGGCGACCGATCCGCGACCGCCCTGAAGAACAACTCCACCTGCTGGACCGATTCCCCACGCGCCAGCCGCCGCCACTCCACGGGAGCCCGCAGCACCACAGCGTCGAACCGCGACACCGCAGCCCACTCCGCCTGCATCACCGCACCCGCGACGCTCTCCGCGCCCACACCGGCGAGCAGCACCTTCTCCTTCGCCGCAACCTCACTCCCGACGCGCAGCGACTCACGCCGCTCCTCATCGCTCAGCCCCGTAGCCTCCGTGCGCGGCCCCAGCACCACCACCCCAGCCGCCGGCGTCCGCGAGTACCGGTCCACATTGTGCTCCAGCTTGCGCCAGTAGCACGCGCCGTCCGCATAGAACGGCGTGGTCACCGGGATGAACAATCCCTCCAGCAGCATCAGGCGGTCACCGCTTCCCTCGCCGCGTGTAGCTCCTGCAGCGAGCTCACGTGGTACTCACCGCGTTGCAGCGCCTCGATCCCATCTGCCGCAGCCTTGGCCGCAGCCATCGTCGTAATCGTCGGCACCCGCGCTGCAACCGCCGCGCGCCGGATCGCCTGCTCGTCGAACACACGATCCTGTCCCTGCGGCGTATTCACGATGAGCTGAATGTTCTCGCCCTTGATCAGGTCGACCACATTCGGCCGTCCTTCCTTCACCGCGTACACGCGATCCACCTGCAAGCCCGCGCCTTCGATCACCGCTGCGGTCCCATACGTCGCCACCAGCTTGAATCCCATGTCGACGAACCGCCGCGCCAGCGCCGCAACCGCGCGCTTATCATGATCGTTCACGCTGAAGAACACCGTCCCGCCGGTCGGCAGATACAATCCCGCGGCCATCTGCGCCTTGGCAAACGCCTCGCCGAACGTCGTCGCCACGCCCATGACCTCGCCGGTCGATCGCATCTCCGGCCCCAGCACAGGATCGACGCCGTGGAACTTGCCCCACGGAAACACCGGCGACTTCACAAAGAAGTGCTCGCCCGTTCCAAGGTCTTCGCCACTCGCCACCTGCTCCGGCAGCAGCTCCCGCAGCGTCTTCCCAGTCATCAGCCGCGAAGCCACCTTCGCCAGCTGCACACCCGTCGCCTTCGACACATACGGAACTGTTCTCGAAGCGCGCGGGTTGACCTCAATCACAAACACCTTGCCGCGCTGCACCGCGAACTGCAGATTCACCAAGCCCACAACCTTCAGCGCGAGCGCCAGCTTTCGCGTGTACGTGCGGAGCGTCTGCATCACCTCGGTTGACAGATCCACCGCCGGCAACACACACGACGAATCACCCGAGTGCACACCCGCCTCCTCGATGTGCTGCATAATCCCGGCAATCACCACATCCTTGCCGTCGCACAGCGCGTCGACGTCGACCTCCTGTGCGTCCTCCAGGAAGTGATCGATCAGCACCGGCCGCTCCTGCGAGTACTCGATCGCGGTCGTCATATACCGCACCACCTCGGTATCGTCGTACGCAATCACCATCGCGCGCCCGCCCAGCACATAGCTCGGCCGCACCAGCACCGGATACTCCACCTTGCGTGCGCCCGCGAGAGCCTCTTCCACACTCGTTGCCATCGCTCCCGGTGGTTGCGGAATTCCCAGATCCTCAATCAACTTTCCAAACCGCTTGCGATCTTCTGCAAGATCAATCGACTCTGGCGACGTTCCAATGATCGGCACGCCCGCAGCTTTCAAGGGCAGCGCAAGATTCAGCGGCGTCTGCCCACCGAACTGCACAATCATTCCGATCTCTGCGCCCGAGGAAGCCTCGTGCTCATACACCGCGAGCACATCCTCGAACGTCAACGGCTCAAAATACAACCGGTCGCTGGTGTCGTAATCAGTCGAGACCGTCTCCGGATTGCAGTTGACCATGATCGTCTCGTAGCCATCTTCACGCAGCGCAAACGCCGCATGGCAGCAGCAGTAATCAAATTCAATGCCCTGCCCGATCCGGTTCGGCCCCGAGCCCAGAATGATGATCTTCCTGCGATCCGTCGGCTGCGCCTCATCCTCCTCGTCGTAGCAGGAGTACAGATACGGCGTGAAGCTCTCAAACTCCGCCGCGCACGTGTCGACAAGCTTGAACACCGGCCGCACACCCAGCCGCTCGCGCATCGCCCGCACCTGCGCTGTGCCCTCGCGTCCTTCGCGTCCGAGCGCAGCCGCTAATCTTTCATCCGACAAGCCCATGCGCTTGGCCGCGTGCAGATCATGCGCTTCGAGCGCATCGATTCCTGCGAACTCTACGCGCTGCAGCTCGTCGGCAATCATCTTCATCTGGTGCAGGAACCACGGGTCCATCCCGGAGAGCCGCGCCGCCTCGCGCACGCTCATGCCCGTCTCGAATGCATAGCGCAGATACGCCAGCCGCTCCGGCGAGGGCGTCACCAGCCGCTGTCGCAGCCTGCGCGGATCGATCGCATCCGCGCCAGACTTCTTGCCGGTCTCCAGCGAGCGCACCGCCTTCATCAGCGCCTCTTTGAACGTGCGCCCGATCGCCATCACCTCGCCTACAGACTTCATCTGCGGCCCCAGCGTCTCATCCGCGCCGGGAAACTTCTCAAACTGCCACTTCGGAATCTTCACCACCACGTAGTCGATCGTCGGCTCAAAGCATGCCGGGGTCGCCTTCGTGATGTCGTTCTGCAGTTCATCCAGCGTGTAGCCCACCGCCAGCCGCGCCGCAATCTTCGCAATCGGAAACCCGGTGGCTTTACTGGCGAGCGCAGACGACCGCGACACACGCGGATTCATCTCGATGACGGTCATGCGCCCGTTGCGCGGATCCACCGCGAACTGCACATTGCTTCCGCCCGTTTCGACACCGATCTCGCGAATCACCGCAATCGCAGCGTCGCGCATCTTCTGATATTCGCGGTCCGTCAACGTCTGCGCGGGCGCCACGGTCACCGAATCACCCGTATGCACACCCATCGGATCGAAGTTCTCAATCGAGCAGATGATCACGACGTTGTCCTTCAAATCGCGAACAACCTCGAGCTCATACTCCTTCCATCCGAGCACGCTCTCTTCGAGCAGGCACTCGTGCACGGGAGAAAGATCCAGACCGCGCGACAGAATCTCCATCAGCTCTTCGCGGTTGTACGCAATGCCGCCGCCCGAGCCACCCAGCGTGAAGCTCGGCCGGATGACCACCGGAAACCCAAGCACACCGGAAAACTCCAGCCCGTCGCGAATGTTGTTGACGAGTTTCGACTTCGGCATATCGAGACCGATGCGATTCATCGCATCCTTGAACAGCAGCCGGTCCTCCGCCTTCTTGATCGCCTCCAGCTTCGCGCCGATCAGCTCAATGCCGTACTTATCCAGCACGCCCTTGTCGGCCATGTCGACCGCAAGATTCAGCGCCGTCTGCCCACCCACGGTCGGCAGCACCGCAAACTTGCCTTTCGAGGCATCGAGCGACTCCGCCTCGACGCGCAGAATCTCCTCGAGATACGCCGGCGTCAGCGGCTCAATGTACGTGCGGTCCGCAACCTCGGGGTCCGTCATGATCGACGCCGGGTTCGAATTCACCAGCACGACCTCATAGCCCTCGGCCTTCAGCGCCTTGCACGCCTGCGTGCCCGAGTAATCAAACTCTGCCGACTGGCCGATCACAATCGGCCCCGAGCCAATTACCAGAATCTTCGAAATGTCGTTCCTACGCGGCATCTACTTCTCTCTCGTCTTCAATCTTCAATTCTCAAAATAATGGCGGGACTCGAGTCCCGCCCCACAAAAATGGAAAACACTACTGCTGCATCGAACGAATTGCAGCCGTGGGGCCTCACTTCTTCCACTCCTCCATCATCTTTCTGAAGTCACGGAACAAGTAGTGCGAATCGTGCGGACCGGGGCTTGCCTCCGGATGATATTGCACGCTGAACATTGGATCGCTCTTGTGCTTCAGCCCGGCAAGCGTGTTGTCGTTCAGGTTCACATGCGTCTGCACAACATCTTCAGGCAGCGACTCCGGATCGACGTTGAAGTTGTGATTCTGCGACGTAATCTCGACCTTGCCGGTCTCCAGGTTCTTGATCGGATGATTCCCGCCGTGGTGCCCGAACTTCAGCTTGTAGGTCCTGCCGCCCAGCGCCAGCCCGAACAACTGATGCCCCAGGCAAATTCCAAATAGCGGCTTCTTCCCTTGCAATTCCCTGATATTTGAAACCGCATACTCCAGCGGCTCCGGATCGCCCGGCCCGTTCGAGAAGAACACGCCATCCGGGTTCATCTGCAGCACTTCCGCCGCCGTCGTCTTCGCCGGAACCACCGTCACGCGGCAGTTCTCTCTCGCCAGCATGCGCAGAATGTTCTGCTTGATCCCGAAGTCATACGCGACCACATGCATCTGGTCCTTCGCTGCCGCGTCCTCGGCCGGCAGCAGCGCATCGCCAGTCTCGTTCTTCGGTTCGTCCGCGCTCCATTCGTACGGCTTCTCCGTGGTCACCACACTCGCCAGATCGGTTCCATCCATCCGCCGATGCGCGCGCGCCTTTGCCACCAGCGCGTCCACGTCCTCGACTGCAGTCGAGATCACGCCACGCAGGCATCCATTCGCGCGCAGATGCCGCACCACCGCGCGCGTGTCGATCTCCGCGATCACCGGAACGCCGCTGCGCTCGAGATACTCATCGGCAACTTCTGTAGACCGCCAGTTCGAGGCGACGGGTGAGAACTCCCGCACGACAAGGCCTTCGATCGCAGGGCGCGCCGACTCCGCATCGCTCGGCGACGTGCCATAGTTCCCAATGTGCGGGTTGGTTAGAACGACAATCTGGCCCGTGTACGACGGGTCGGTAAAAATTTCCTGGTAGCCAGTCAGCGATGTATTGAAAACAACCTCGCCGACGCGCTCCACCGGCGCGCCGAACGCTCGGCCGCGAAAGATGCGCCCATCCTCGAGCGCAAGAATTGCCTGCATGGAATCTCCCTTGGGGAGTGGACTCTATCTATCCTAACAGGCTCGCCGCCAGCTCGTCTCATAGCCGAAGCGCAGCAAAAAGCCCGGCTTTCACCGGGCTCCTGCAGCAAACTTCCGCTCCCCGCTAGCGGTAGCGGCAAACCCGGTGATGATGCCTCCAAAAACAGTGCCGGTGCCGGTGTTGCGCCTGCGAGTTGCCGGCCACCCCCAGAATCATGCCCAGCGTCAGTGCTCCCAACAGAACCCGTCTCATGTGACCCTCCCTTCCCGGAGAAGAATCTCCCGTCAAGTGCTAAGAATGCACAAACCTCGCCGCACGCTGTATGAACGCCGAAAAAAACCGGCGCTCAGCCTGGTTCTCTACAACCTCTATTGTCCTGTTGATCGGCTCAGCTCACATCAATCAGCACATCATCACCCTCAATCTTCAGCGGAATTACATCCACTTTGCCGCAGTCCGGCGGCAACGCCTCGCCGCTCCGCGTATCAAACGCCCACGAGTGCCATGGACAAACGACTGCCTCACCCTCAATCCACCCCTGTCCCAGCGGCCCTCCGCGGTGCGGGCAGATATTTCCGAGCGCGCACAACCGGCCGTTCACATTGGCGAGGCAGACCTGCACGCCATTTACTTCCGCCTCCGTCACCTCGCCCGGCTTCGGAGCCTCACTCAACGCGCACAAGGGCACCCACTCACTCACTCCACTCTCCATTCACGTTCGCGCATGAGATGCTTGATTCTGTAACCAGGACTCATGCCGAACTCACGCAAGCCGACCCCGCGCAACCCGCGCACACCTCCATCATCTCAGCGCCACACCACACCGCAATCCACCACGCGTGAGCGTAGCAGTGCGCCAGAGCTTAGCGGCGCGCCAGAACTTGTAGACCCGCGCTGGATTCTCAAGGCACTTGCCATCGTCTTTGCCACCGCGCTGCTTCTGTCCTGGGGTACACTTTGCCTGCTCTGGTATCAGGGCCAGTGGCAGCTTGTGCTGCATCCTTCGCGCACGGTAGTGAAATCGCCCGCATCTGCCGGGATCAAATTCACCGAACTCCACTTCGCCGTTGATGCCACAGGCCAGCCGCAGCTCGACGGCTGGTACATCCCCGCAGACGTAAGCTCGGCGCCCACGGCACTCATGCTTCATTCCGGCGACGGCTCCGATTCAGATGCGCTCCCCGGCGCACTTCTCCTCCACAACGCCCGTCTGAATGTTTTGCTTTTCGACTATCGCGGTTATGGCAAGAGCACCGGCCTGCATCCGAAGCAAGCCAGTATGCAGCAGGACGCAGAATCCGCATTCACCTATCTCACCGCCACGCAGCATATCCCGCCGCAGAGCATCATCATCTACGGCCACGGCATCGGCGCTTCTCTCGCCGTCAACCTCGCGGCGCAACACCGTGACATTTCCGCGATCATCCTCGACGCACCCGACGGCGACCTCACCGATCGCGTCGCGCGCGACCCACATTCTTCTCTCGTTCCTGCGCGTCTCCTCTTCCACGAACAGTTTCCACTCGCCGCGCCGCTGCATACACTCACCACACCCAAGCTACTGATCAGCTACGACAATAGGCAGCCTCCGCCCCCTCTCGCCACCGCCGCCGATCCCAAGATCACCGTCGAACTCTCTTCATCTGAAGACCCCGCGCTCATTCCCGTCATCGAGCGCTTCGTGGATCAGTACGTCACGGGCACTCCACAAGCGACTCGGCCTTAAAGGCGCGAAGGCCGCCGGTGTTCAGGCAGCCTCGGTACAGGTGGGGAGGGTAGTGCGGATTGGGGAAGCCGAAGCCGTGGGGACTTGCGCTCCAGCAGGTGTTACATCTGTTCAGACGGAGTATCGCGCAAAAGGTTTTGCTCTTCGCGCGAAATTCCTTGCGGGAATCTCATCTGCAACATCAGGCAACAGGCATGCGAAAACCCGCATCCTGTGCGGGTTTTTCGCACACACAATGCGGATCACGATCGATTCATCACCTGCTCAAAATTACGTAACAATGACACAACGCGCACACAACCTTTTGCGCGCAATGCCTCACTCTCTATACGCATGAGGTCTACACAAAGTTCAAAAACGCCGACGGCTCAAGCTGCGCACCCGGAAACACCACATCCAGCTTCCGCGCGCCCAGCGTTTTGTATGCCGCCTCGCCCAGCACATTTCTGAAGTCCGTCGTCACCTTCAGATCGCGCCCTTCGTTCAACTGCTCATCGTTCACGCCCGGCCACTGCCCATACACCTTGCCGCCCTTTACCCCGCCGCCGAGCACGAACATTACATTCGCGTGGCCATGATCCGTTCCGCCGGTGCCGTTCTGCCGGGCGGTTCGTCCAAACTCCGACATCGTCACCAGCGTCACGTTCTCCGCGTCGTCGCCCATGTCCCGCCAGAACGCCGCAATCGTGTTTGAAAACTCCGTCAGCCGATTCGCGAGCTGTCCATTCGCCGCGCCCTGGTTCTGATGCGTGTCCCATCCGCCGATATCCGAAAACGCCGCCTCCACTCCAAGATTCGCCTTCAGCAACTGCGCAATCTGCTTCATGCTATTGCCGAACGCCCCATTCGGATACACAACCCCCTCCGCAGGCTTGTACTGCGCCGGGTTCGCGGCCTTCAGCATCTTCACCGCCTCAAAGGTCTCCTCCCCCGTCCCATGCAGCACCGCGTCCGTGCTCTCGTCGTACATCGCCTCAAACGCATTTGACACCGCGGAGGTTTGCGGCCCGCGACCGCCCACCGAGAAGTCCGCCAGGTTCGCCACTGCGACTGCCGGCACCCGGCCCTGCAGCGTGCGCGGAATCTCCGCGTTCAGCGCAACCGCGCGGAACGGCGACGGCTTTCCGTCCAGCGGCTCAACCTGCAGCGCACGATTCAGCCATCCATCCGGCGTCGACTTCACACCCGGCGTTCCGCTCTCCATAAAGTCCTGCGCGTCGAAGTGCGAGCGCGTGGGATCCGGCGAGCCAGCCGCATGCACAATCGCCAGATGCCCCTGCTCATACAGCGGCTTCATCGCACTCATCGCCGGATGCAGCCCGAAGTATCCGTTCAGATCCAGCACATCGTTCTTCTGAATCGCAATCGTCGGCCGCATCCTGTAGTAGTTCTTCTCGGCATACGGAATCACCACATTCAGGCCATCGCACGCGCCCCGCTGGAAGATCACAACCAGCTTCTTGCGGCTCGCCGCTGCACGATCCACCTCGGCATACACCGCGCGCGTGAGGAAGGCCGGAACGACAGAGGTCCCCACCAGCGCGAGCGCACCTCCGCGCAGAAATCCACGCCGCGTCACGCCATTGCGCCGCGCCAAATCGCGACCGCACATATCGCATCCCCAGTCGCTCGCATCCGTGAATTTCATCCTGCTCGCCATCGCGCTACCCTCGTATTGCCTTTCCTGACTCGCTGACTTGCTGACTCGCTGACTTGCTTACCTTCGCTGAAACTCCGGAGACCCCAGCAACAGCCCCGCCATCGTATCCAGCGGCGAGCCCGGCCCAGGCTCCGGCCCACGCCCGGCCTTGCCACGCAGCAGCCCGCGCGCCGGAACCATCGATACGTCATCCTGCGCCGGCTTGGCCTTGAATGCATCCTCCGCACTCTGCTGCGCCGTCGGATCGCCAAACTGCGCCAGCACCGTCGACCGCGTCCTGTCCGACGCCGGCTCACCGAGCAGCGCAATCTCCAGCTTGTTCTCCGTCTCCACATCCGGAACCGGCGGCGGAGCACCATCGGTATCGCCCAGCAGCTCCGGCCAGTCCGTCTTCACGCCCATCACGCGATTACTGCTCAGCACCAGCGCAAAGTTCATGCGCGAAATCAGCGCGTTGCTGCTCACCCAATCCTCGTTCTTCCACGAGTACCCCTGCGGCGTCAGCATGCCGTAGATCGGCATTCCGAGCCGATCCATCGCCTGCACCAGTTGCAGCGGCGTCTTCACCGAAGCCCCACTCGCCCGCAGCGCGCTCGCCATAAACTCAATCGGTGTCTTTACCTTTGCGCGATACACCTGCGGGCTCCAGAACTCCGGCGAGCGATACATCGTCAACAGCACCGCCCGGATATTCCCGTCGGTCTTCAGGAACGCCGCCGCCATGCGGTTGACCAGCGCCGGCGGAGGATCGTCGCTCACAAACCGCACCGCCAGCTTCTGCGAGATGAAGTGCGCTGTCGCCGGGCTGGTCGCCAGGATGTGCAGCACCTCCAGACCTTCCTTCTGGCCGTTCTCCTTGATCTTGTGACCCAGCACAATCTTGGTGCCGGGCTCGTGCATGTTCTCGTTGTAGTACGCGCCACCGCCCTGGAACGGCTTATCGATGGTCCATCCGGTAAAGCACTTCGAGACCTCGATGACATCCTTCTGCGTGTAGCCGCCGTTCACGCCGAGCGTGTGCAGCTCCATCAGCTCGCGGCCATAGTTTTCGTTGATGCCCTTCGGCTGCTGCTTCTTCGCATTCGGCCGCATGAAGTTCGCCTGCTGGGCCCGCATTGCCTGGATCGAGTTCGGCCCAACGCTCTCCCAGTTGTCGAGATACATCAGCATCGCCGGGCTCTGCGCCACGGCGACCAGCAGATTCTCAAACTTGCCCAGCGCGTTCGGCAGAATCACATCGCGCTCATACGACGGCAGGTAGTACGGCTCGTTCTGGTTCTTCCGCAAATACACGCTGAAGTGATTCAGCCAGAAGTCCGTCATCACCGCCTGCAGCTGCCGCTCGCTGAAGACATCGCGCTCCAGCCGGGACTCCAGGATCTCCGCCGCGACTACGCGCTCCGGCGCCGTGATGAACTCGCCTGCAATCTCCTCATCCTCGGGCGACATGCCCTGCACCAGCTGAATCTTCTGGCCGGGCTTCAGCGCTGCCTTGAACGACGCCATCTCGTCCGGCTTCATGGCCACCAGCCGGTCCACGCGCTGATCCGGCGGCAGTGCCAGCACCGCCTGCACCTCTTCGGGCGCGGGCTCGGCCAGGTCCTTCATCTTCGCCTTGCCCTTCTTGTTCAGCTCCAGCGGCTGCGTCGCAACCTCTCCATTCGAGAGCAGCATCTGCCCTTGCGGCGTGTTTCCGCTCGACGCCATCGAAGGCTCGGTCGCTCCACCGCCGGCCATGTCCATGCTGGCCTGCATGCCGTTCTGCGGGGCGGGCCGCTTGCTCGCCGACTCATCTGTTTCATCCAGAGCAGCAAGGCCGGCCATCGCCTGCCGCCGCATCTGCTTCGCATTCTCCGGTTGCGCCGCCACTGCCGTCTGCGCCTGGCCCGGCTTCGCGCCGTTAGCCGCCTGCAGCTTCAACTCATTCTGCTTCTGGTCGTACTCGTACTTCGCATCCTCAAAGATCGCGTGCACGACCCGGTCGCGCGGAACCCAAAGATTTCCCCGGTCGGCCATCCGCAGCATCGCCTGGGATGGGAACTGGTGGATCAGATCCGCCTGGTTCAGCCGCAGCAGCGGATACTCCTTCATCCGCTGCTCAAAGGCGGAATCATCGATCTTCTCGGGCTGAAGCTGCTGCATAAACCAATTGGTCAGCCCCATCTTTTCGACGGCTTCAACCTCGCCCGGCCGCGGCCCAAACGTGAACCGGTTCAGCGCGTGCAGCACCCGCTCCTGCTGGGTCAGCGGAGCCTCGCGCTCGGGCCGCTTCGGCACACCTGGCGACGGCGTGTGAGACGCGCTCGGAGCCGCCCCGAACGCCGCCTGTGGAACCGCCATCAACCCGCACAGCAGACCCGTCAACGCGGTCTGCCCCGCCTCACGCATCCATCTACGCCGCGGCATCATGACAGTTGTTCTCCAGAACCCTCGCAAAGCATCGGTTATCCGCCTAAACCCCGGCACCTTCCCGAAAGTTGCGACCCGGACCGTAAATTCCTGATCCTAAAACTCTGCAAGCTCCTTCATGGCCGCAAACAGCCGCTCCGGCTGAGGCAGGATCACATCTTCCAGCAGCGGTTGGTATGCCACAAAGGTGTCCATCGACCCCACACGCCGCACCGGCGCATCCAGATCGTGGAACAGCTCATCGCCGATCCGCGCTGCGATCTCCGCGCCGTAGCCCCAGCTCAACATGTCCTCATGGGCCACGAGCACCTTGCTGGTCTTCTTTACCGACGCAGCAATCGCCTCAAAGTCATACGGGCTCAGGCAACGGAGATCGATTACCTCAACCTCCATCTTCAGATCCCGGGCCATCCTCTGTGCCGCCTGCAGCGCCCGCGGCACCACCGCCCCGTAGGTCACCACCGTCAGGTCCTTGCCCTCCCGGACCACCTTGGCCTTGCCGAACGGAATCATGTACTCCGGCCCTGGGTACATCCCGCGTCCAAACGTCTCGCGATAGAGCCGCTTATGCTCCAGGAAAAGCACCGGATCATCGCAACGGATTGCCGTCCGCAGCAGCCCCGCCGCATCTAGGGCATTCGAGGGCATCACCACCCGCACGCCCGGCGTGTGCGTAAAGATGCTCTCGCCCGACTGCGAATGATAGATCGAGCCGCCCGTGAGATACCCGCCGATCGGCACGCGCATCACCAGCGGGCAGCTGAACTGCCCGTTCGACCGCCAGCGCATCACGCTCAGTTCATTGCGCATCTGGTGCATCGCCGGCCAGATGTAGTCGAAGAACTGAATCTCCACCACCGGCTTCAGCCCGCGCACCGCCATCCCTATGGCCCGGCCGGTGATATTCGCCTCGGCCAGCGGCGAGTTCCACACGCGGTCGTTGCCGAACTCCTTCTGCAACCCCGCGGTGAGCTTGAACACGCCGCCCTTGCCCTTGATCTTGCCTCTGCGCAGCGCCTCATCGCGCGTGGCGTCGGCCACATCCTCGCCGAAGACCACGACCCGCTCATCGCGCCGCATCTCGTCCTTCAGCGTCGCGTTGATCAGGTCCGCCATCGTGCGCTCGGTATCGTCCGCTGTAGCGGCCACCTTCGTCGCAAACCGCGCATCGGTCGGGTCGATATCTTCGGAGTACACATGCTTCAGGATCGTGTCCGGCGTGGGCAGCACCGCCGACAGCGCGCGATCCGCCGCGTGCTGCACCTCTTCGTCTACCTTGCGCTCGAGCTCGTTGATTCCCTGCGCGTCCAGAATCCCCTCACGCAGCAGCCACATCTGCATCCGCGAGATCGGATCGCGCAGCGCATCCGCCCCAATCTCCTCCGCGCTGCGGTACAGCCGCTCGTCATCGCTCAGCGAGTGCGAGTACGGACGCGTCACATGCCCGTGCACCACCGCCGGGCCTTCGCCGCTACGGCAGTATTCGACGGCCTGCACCATGGCCTTGTAGCTCGCGATCGCGTCGGTCCCGTCGATCTCCCAGAAGCGGAAGTTCGGAAAGTTCGCGATCAGCTTTGAGATATTGCCGCCCGGCGTATTCGCCTCCACCGGCGTCGAGATCGCATACCCGTTGTCCTCGATGACATACAGCACCGGCAGCTTCTCGTTCGAAGCCGTGTTCAGCGACTCCCAGAACTCGCCCTGGCTGGTCGATCCCTCGCCGATCGACACATAGACCACCTCGTCGGCCTCAAACTTCACATCCTTGAAGCTGCGATAGTCCGCGCCATCGCTCATTCGATTCGCCGCCGCCGGATGACTCCGGTAGTACCGTCCGGCCTCCGCGCAACCGATCGCCTGCAGGCATTGCGTCGCAGTCGAGGACGACGGCGACACGATATTCAGCCGCTCGCTCGTCCAGTGGCTGGGCATCTGCCGCCCGCCGCTCGAAGGGTCGGTCGCCGCCCCCACGGCCTGCAGCAACTGGTCCTCGACAGTCATCCCCAGCGCCAGGCAGATCGCGCGATCGCGATAGTAGGGAAAGAACCAGTCGTAGCCAGGCTTCATCGCCAAGCCGGCGGCCACCAGCAGCGCCTCATGTCCTGCACACGACACCTGGAAGAAGATCTTCTGCTGCCGCTTCAGCATGATCTCGCGGTCGTCCGTCCGCCGCGAGAGATACATCAGCCGGTAGAACTCAATCAGTTGCGGCGCCGTGAGCCCCGCGGCCACCACCTGCTCCGCCGCGCGCTCACCCACCCCCGCCACCTTAACCGCTGTCCGCTTCTCCGCCAACCCGTGGCCCTCCTCCAGCCTCGACGATTCTACTCGTCCCGGTTAGCGCTTTGCCGGTTGAATACCCAATCTTCACACCGATGCGTCGCCACCCGAGAGAGGCCGAATTTCATGCATCTTAGCAGCCCAAAACCGGCACGATCAGTGCGCCATCTGGCTCTGCAGATCGTGAGCCAGCTTCTCAATTTCCTTCGCCTTGCGGAGAAGATCCGCCGGCAGCTCACCCTGGTGCGTCTTCTCGAAGTCCGACTTCAATTCAGTCGTCAGCGCACTCATCTTCTCAATGTCTTTTTGGGCATGATTGCGGCGGTCCGCCATCTTCATCGCCTCAAGCCGGTCGGCCCCCATGCGCCCGCTCACCGACGGGTCTTCTGAGGGAAGCGCACCTGGCGGTTGCGACGGAGGCATAATCGGATCCCTGTTCGTCCCTGGCATCGTCTGCTGAGCTGCCGCAACACCCGAGTTTCCGCTCCATGCCGCGCCTGCCAGCAGCACCAATCCAACAGCTGCAATCCGGAACATCTGATTTTTTCTTGTCATTCGCATCGATGGCCTCTCCCAGCGGCGAGACTCGCCTCCACAAATCCACGTCGCGTGTCTGTGCAGCCTTTATAGACCCGAACGGTCCATATGGCCAGACATCCTTAATCGCCGGCTGAGCCGGCCGCTGCCGTCACGTTAATTCTTCATCCGGCTCTGCACATCGTGCGCGAGCTTCTCAATCTCCTGCGCCTTCTTGATGACCTCCACGGAAAGCTCATCCTTGTTCGTCTTGTCCACATCCGTCTTTAATTCATTGCTCAGCGACACCAGCCGGTCGACATCCGCCGCCAGCTTCTTATGGCGATCGTCGTTCATCGCCTTCATGCGTTCCTCATCCATCTTCACGCGGAGCGGATCCGGCGCCGGCGGGTTTGCGTTCGGGTTCAGCGCATCCGGGCCCTGCTGCTGCATGTACGGCGGTATCTTCGGCTGTTGCCCCTTTTGCGCATGCGCCACCCCGCTGCCCGTGTGCAGCCCCGCTCCCGAGACCACCACAAACACAGCCGCGCACAACATCGCCACCACCAATATGTGACTGATTGCTCTCGGTCGCATTTCACTCCTCCTTGCCAAAAGCTACCTGCCGCCGGGTGCGACTCGTCTTACGCTTGGCTTCTCTCGTATCCTGCGGAGTAGACCGGATTTTCATTAATGATGACTCCTACCGCCACTCTTCCACAAGAGCAACACTCCCTCATCTCGCTCGAACACGGCTGGCATATGGACGTGCTGAACTTTGTACAGCATGGCGTCCCCAAGATTGTCATCGCTTTGTTGCTCGCGCTCATCGCCCAGCAGACTCTTGCCTTCTTCGTCAAACGCATGCGCAAGCGCGCCGAGGCCATGGTCGGCAACGCCCACCGCGCCGCCCAGCTGCGCACGCTGGCCGGAATCATCCGCGCCACAGGCTACGCCCTCATCGCCGCCTATGTCTTCATCCAGATCCTCGGCGCACTCGGCGTCCCGCTGGGTTCGTTCATCGCCGCCGCCGGCGTCATCGGCCTGGGCATCAGCTTCGGCGCGCAGTCGCTCTTCAAAGACATGCTCACCGGCCTCTTCATCCTGCTCGAAGACCAGTACGCCATCGGCGACAACATCAAGATCGCCGGCCTTCAGGGCACGGTCGAAAACCTCACCCTGCGTGTCACCACGCTGCGCGATGGCGACGGCACGCTCTACATCGTGCCCAACAGCCAGATCACCACCGTCTCCAACCTCTCGCGCGACTTTTCCGTCGCCACCCTTCCGGTCAGCGTCAGCACCAGCGAGAACCCCGACCGCGTCCTCCTGGTCCTCACCCATGTGGCGAAAGAAGTCCGCGCCGACGCGGCTTTCAAGGACGTCGTCATCGACGACCCCACCGTCCCCGGCGTCGACAAGATCAGCGGCCACGAGGTCATCTATCCCATCAACATTCGCGTGCAGGTCAATCAACGTGACGGCGTGCTGCGCGAGCTGCGCCGCCGCATCCTCCTCGCCTTCGAGAAAGAGAACATCGCCTTCGGCACCGCCAGCAGCACGCTCGTGCTCGAGCGCCCCGATCCCACCGCCGCTCCACCGGCTCCGCCCGGGGTGCCAACCGAACCACCGCAACCTGCGGCGCCTGAGACCTCGCACTAGCACAACAGACACGCAACATCCGCCTGCTACCATCGCCCTGTGAGTCAAGCCCTGTGAGTCAAGCGATTGAGCTGTGGAACTCGTTCCTCATCGCCTTCAGCGCGCTTCTGCCGCTCATCAATCCAATCGGCTCTGCACTGGTCTTCCTCGGCCTGGTCGGCGACGCACCCGCAGGCGCGTATCGCAGCCTCGCGCGCAAGATCGCGCTCAACAACGTCATCTTCCTCGTCGTCATCGAGCTCCTCGGCTCCGCCATCCTCCACTTCTTCGGCATCTCGCTCCCCATCGTGCAGGTCTCCGGTGGAATCGTTATCGCCGCCATCGGCTGGTCCGTGCTCAATGCCAAGGAGTCGGAAAAGACGCTCGACAAGCGCGAAGAGATTCGCCTCAATCCTGACGACAGCTTCCAGGCCCTGCAGAAGAAAGCCTTCTACCCATTGACATTTCCGGTAACCTCAGGCCCGGGCACGCTGGTGGTCACGCTCACGCTGGCGGCGCGCGCCCAGAACGGCGGCATCGTGCTCAACGCTCTCAGGCACGGCGGCCTCTTTCTAGCGATCCTTGTGCTCAGCGCATTCGTCTATCTCTGCTACGCCAACGCACCGCGGCTGACGAAAGCGATTCCGCCCGCGACCACGCAAGGTATCCTGCGCGTCATCGGCTTCATCGTCGTGTGCATCGGCGTACAGATCGCCTGGAACGGCTTCTCCACCCTTGCGCCGCATCTGCTCGGTCACTGATCAGGCCAGCGCTGAGTACAACTCCTCAGCATTCTTGATCGGCGGCAGACACGAGCTGCCCCTGCACACCAATGCAAAGCTCCCGGCATCTTCCGGCGCATTCGGCAGCGTCTCCGCCAACGCGGGCGGAAGCTTTTGCATCTGCTCGCGCCGCAGTTGAATGACGCTCTTGTTCACCATAAACCGCGCCATCGCCGCAACCAGCAACTCTTTCGCCGCGCTGTCTTCTCCCACGATGCACGCCTGCAGCGGCGGCTCAATCATCCTCCGCAGCGCCAGCGCATAACTGGCCGCGTACAACCCGAAGTGCTCGACGACACCCGCGAACGTCTCCAGCGTCTCCTGCGCACGTGTCTCGTAGTCCTTGTTGTTCGTCAGCGCCGCCAGCCGCAGCAGCACCGTCGCTGCCACTGAATTCCCCGCCGGCGTCGGCGCATCCTGCAGCGGCTTTCTCCGCGCCGCCAGCGCTCCAATCCGCTCCTCGCTCGAATTCACCTCCGTGTCGAAGAACCCGCAGCCCGTCGCATCGTAGAACCTCGCCAGCATCGCATCGGCGATCCTCTGAGTTGCCTCGAAGTAGCGCATCTCGCCGCTCACCTCCCACGCATCCAGCGCCGCATTGGCGACAAACGCATAGTCCTCCAGCACGCCCGCAACCGCCCGCTCCGGCGCCACTCCCTCGCCATACGCCACTACATGCGCCAGCCCTGCATCACTCCACGCCTCGCGCAGCACACGATCCAGCGACTTCAGCGCAAACTCCACCGGCTCCTTCAAACCCAGCGCGCGTCCCGCCGCGATGTACGCCGAGATGCACATTCCATTCCAGTTCGTATAAACCGTCTTGTCCACATACGGCGTGCGCCGCTCGAGCCGCGCCGCATACATCTTCTCCTTCGCCGCCTTCAACAACTCACGCGCTTTCTGCTCTTCCATCCCGAGCGCCTTCGCAACCTCCTCAATCGCCCGCGGCGTATGCAGCACATTCTTTGCCGGGTTGTGATGCATGTCACCCAGTGGCCGCAGATTGAAGTACGCCTCCGCAATGCGAAACTCCTCGGGAGTCAAAACACCCTGCGCCTCATCACGCGTCCACGTGAAGTAGTCGCCATCGTCGTCCAGCGAATCATCCGCATCCTGCGAAGCATAAAACCCTCCGCGCTCGCGATCGCTCAGCCACTCATCCATCCAGCGCAGAATCCCGTTCGCCACCTGCGCAAACTCCGGATCCGCGAAGCTCTGGAACGCATGCGCGTAATTCTTTAGCAGCTCGCTGTTGTCATACGCCATCTTCTCGAAGTGCGGCACAATCCACTGCTCGTCCACCGAGTAGCGATGAAACCCGCCCGCAAGCTGATCGTGAATCCCACCCGCAGCCATCTTCTTCAACGTGACGATCGCCACCTTCCGCGCCGCCTCCGCATTTTCTCCTCCACGCGTCGCCGCATCAATCAGCAGATCAATCGCGCCCGAATGCGGAAACTTCGGCTGCGATCCAAACCCTCCATTGCGCGCGTCGAACATCCGCATAATCGGCTCAATGATCTTGTCCAGCAGCGCCGATCCGGGCTCTCCGCTGCGCCCCGAAAAGCTCTCGTTGTGCTCGATCATCGTCAGGATGCTGCCCGCCGACTCCTCAACCTCCTCGCGCCGCTCCTGGAACGCCTTCGCCATCGTCAGCAGCACGCGCCGGAAACCCGGCCTTCCATACCGCTCGTCCGGCGGAAAGTACGTTCCGCCAAAGAACGGCTTTCCATCCGGCGTAAGAAACGCCGTCAGCGGCCATCCTCCTTGTCCACTGATGGTTGCCACCGCCGACTGATAGCGCGTGTCCACATCCGGCCGCTCATCGCGATCCACCTTCACCGCAACGTAGTGCTGGTTCAGCACCTGCGCGGTCTCATCATTCTCATAGCTCTCGCGATCCATAACATGGCACCAGTGGCACCACACCGCGCCGATATCCAGCAGCACCGGCTTGTTCTCTTGCTTCGCCTTCTCAAACGCCTCCGCGCCCCACTCATGCCACTGGACCGGCTGATGCCGCGCCGACCTCAAATACGCTGACGCCGACCTCGCGAGCCCATTCTCCGTTGCTTCACTCATCTCACTCACTCCAAACTCCCAGCCTACAGCAGCCAGTCAGTGAGGAGTTAGCAAGTGAGGGGTTAGCAAGTAACGAGCCTCCCACACTCGGACCAACAACGAGGCCGCAGCTCTCGCCACGGCCTCTTCGTTTTTTCTACTCTCTACCCTCTACTCTCTACCCTCTACCTTACTGCGGCATCGGCGGAGGCGTCTCCGTCAGCGGCTTCGGCGGAGCCGGCGGCGTCGGCGCCGTCAACCCTGGAATATTCGGCTTCTGCGAAATCGTTCCATTGGCCGCCTGCGTGATGCTGATGCCGTACTTGTCCAGCGTGATCGCCAGAATCTGGCTCAGTGATGCACGATCGCGCGCATACGCCGCCGTCGCCGAGATCATATTGTCCTCGGATGTCGCCAGGTTGCGCTCCATCTGCAGCACGTTCGCGGTCGTCGACGCACCAAGCCTGTACTTCTTCTGCTCGGCCTCCAGCGCCTGCGCCGCATAATCGCGCGCCGACTGCGACGACTGCACCGCCGCACGATCGTTCGTCAGCGCATACACGCCATTGATCACCTGAATGCGAATCTGCGTGTAGAGCTGCTGCAGCCGCATCTGCGACTGCCGGTACTCCATCTGCGAGCGCACCTGGTCTGCCTGCGCGATCCGGTTGCGGATCGGAATCTGCAGGTTCACACCCACGCCCCAGTCCGGCGACGTATTGTTCAGCGTGTTGCCCAGCACCGTGCCATAGCCGGAGCCTGGCACAGAGCCCGGCGGGCACGGCTGCGGAGCCCCGGTCAATCCGCCACAGTTCAGGTTCGGATTCTGCTGACCACCCACGCCGCTGCCGCCATAAAACCCATACGCATCCAGCACCGGAAGCAATCCGTTCTTCTCCGCCCGGATGGTGATCTGGTTGTTCTTCATGTTCAGCGTCGCCTGCTCAATCTGCGGATTGTTCTGGTACGCCTCACGAATCAGGTCTTCGGTCTGCATGTCCTCTTCCGGCAGCCGTTCCAGGCTCACCCGGTCCGTCGGAACCACCGGCGCATTCGCCAGTTGTGGATCGTTCAGGTTACGCACGATCGCCTGCTTCATCAGCAGCTGCTGATACTCGAGATTCGACTGCGACGTAATCAGCGCCTGCTTGTCGCTCGCCACCGCCGCGTCCGAGTTCACCACATCCAGCGGAGCCAGCGTTCCAATCTGCAATTGCTTGCGGTTATCTGCGGCCAGCTGCGTCGACTGCTGTAGCGCGCGCGTCTTCGCCTGTTCGTCTTCATACGCGCTCACCAGTGCCCAGTAGATGCTCTCCACCTGCCCCACCGTGTAGATCAACTGCTGCCGGAACGCCGCGTCCGTAATCCTGCGGTTGTTCTTCGCCTGGATGATGAACCGCTCGTTCACCCACTTGCAGCATCCCTGCAGCAGGTGCTGCGTCAGCTGCGCACGCATATTGGACTGCAGCAGCGGACTGTAGCTTGTCCGTTGGCTGTTCGTCGTTATGTGCGAGTTATCGAACGTCACGTTCAGCGATTCGCCGCCCAGGAACCCTTCCGTGTATTGGAAGTTGTACGTCGCCGTATCCTGCGAGAGCGTGTTCGTTCCGGTCAGCAGGGTCGTCGACTCCTGCGTATTCGCCCGCTCATACTGCAGCGTTCCCGTGAACTCCGGATCCAGCAGCTCCGGCTGCGGTCCGCCGCCGTTCGTGCTCAGCACCAGCCCCGACGCACCCGCGCCGCTTCCGCCCGCCGCGCTCGTCGTTCCGCCCGGCCCGCCGCCGCCCGTAATCGTCGAGCTCGATCCGCCCAGCGTGTTCGCCACAATTCCGGTCGACACACCACGCAACGACGACCCCGCCTTCGCGCGCAGAATATCCGTGTCCGCAATGTCGAGGTTGATCCGCGCAATCGCGATGTCGTAGTTGTTCTCAAGCGCCAGCGTGACCGCGTCATTCAGCCCGAGATAGATCTTCCCATCGCGCAGCAGATCGCGCAGGTCCGGCGTATTGCTCAGCCGCGGCGCCGGATAATTCGTCGGCGTGTAGTCATGCAATGGGTTCGGGAGGAACGGAATCGGTTCCGTGTAATCCTTGCCCGTCGGCCGCAGATACAGCGGCTCTGTTAGCTTTGGCGCCGGCGCCTGCGGCAGCCCCGGCGTTCCCGTCGTGTCATTCTGCACGCTCTGCTGCGGTGCCGGTGCGGTCGGATTCACTGTGCCCGCCGGCTGTTGCGCCGCAGGCGTCTCACCCGTCACATTCGGGTTCGTGGGCGCCGGCTGCTGCAGCGTGTCTGTCGGCTGCTGTTGCGTGGGCGCCGGCTGCTGCGTCGCAGCAGGATTCTGTCCGGTCGCGGGCGCAGCAGGAGTCTGTGCCGCGGCGCTGCTCAACATCAGGGCGACGCACGCCGCAGCCTGCAAATCCCTCAATTTCACGTTCGCTTCTCCGAGTCTGGTTCAGACCTTTTGCGCTTCAGATAGTTTGTCTTGCCGTTCTCTTGCAATACGGCGAGCAAGGACCCGAAGTTCCACCCGACGAACAGAAGGCAAAGAGCCGCTTCAGTATATCGTCCACACGCCTTCACATCTGACCCCACGCTCTAGCCTCTATCCTCTACTCTCTATTTCATGGCCGCCGCATCCACCAACTGGAAGCTCACCCTCGCCTACGACGGCTCGGGCTTTCACGGCTGGCAGATTCAGTCGGCCCAATCCACCGCGGTCCCCGGCGAACTCCGCGGTCCCCAGCGAACTGGTTCGCTGGGGTGGGAACTTCTTCGCCGGGGTGGCTCCGGCCTCGCTACCATCCAGGGCACGCTCGCCGACTGCCTCTTCCGCCTTACCGGCGAAGAAATTCTTCCACAAGGCTCCGGCCGCACCGACGCCGGCGTCCACGCACTCGCGCAGGTCGTCAGCTTCCGCCTCGCAGCACCGGTCCCCGCCGCGAACCTCCAGCGCGCGCTGAATCGCATCCTTCCCGCCGCCATCCGCGTGCTCTCCTGCGAACAGGTCCCGCACAGCTTTCACGCACGCCACAGCGCCCGAAGTAAAACCTACGAGTATCGCATCTTCGAGCGCCGCATCCGCCCCACCCCCGGCCAGCCTGCACTCGAGCGCATCTGCTCACCCTTCCTCGCGCCCTACGCCTGGGACTGCCGCTGGCCTCTCTCGCTCGACCTCATGCAGCGCGCCGCCGATCTCCTCATCGGCACACACGATTTCACCTCCATGGCCGCGTCAGATCCCGACCGCACGCAACGCGAAGCCGCCAACGACTCACCACACACACGCGCCACAAAAATCAACCCCGTAAAAACCATCACGCACGCCGAGTGGTCCACGCGCCCCTTCGCCAACACCCTGATCCCTGATCCCTGTTCCCTGATCCCCGATCCCTCTCTCCTCACCTTCCGCATCGCCGGCAACGGCTTCCTCCACCACATGGTGCGCAACATCGTCGGCACGCTCGTCGAGATAGGCCGCGGCTCGCTCGAACCCTCCGACCTCACCCGCATCCTCGCCGCTCGCGACCGCACCGCCGCCGGCCCCACCGCACCCGCCCGTGGCCTCTACCTCGTCGATGTCCTCTACGACCCGGACCACAACATCGGGTGCCCCATTCATGACGACCATGAAGTGGGCGTCATGGGTGGGGGAGAGGCCGCTCGATGACCCCCGCGCCCTCCACCCTCGCCAACACCCGCATCACCGCGCTCGCCGCCGACCGCACCATCCACCGCGCCTTCCACTGGCTTCACCTCTACGAGCAACAACTCCAGCGCTGGCACTCCGAGTTCCTCGCCATCCCCGCACCACCCTTCGGCGAAGCCGCGCGCGCCTCCTGGTTCCTCTCCCGCTTCGCCGGCCTCGGCCTCCATAACCCGCACATCGACCGCGAAGGCAACACTCTCGCCGAGCTGCCCTCTGATCCCTGTTCCCTGATCCCGGGGTCCCCGGCCAGCTTGCTGGCTGGGGTGGTGAGCCCTGTTCCCTCGCGTCCCATCATCCTCCTCTCCGCGCACCTCGACACCATCTTCCCTGCCGGCACCGAATGCACGCCGCGCGTAGACGAGCACGGCAAACTCCTCTGCCCCGGCGCCACCGACAATGGCGCCGGCCTCACCGCTCTCCTCGCCATCGCCGCCGCCCTCCGCTACGCCAACTTCACACCCGCCACAACCATCCTCTTCGCCGCGAACGTCGGTGAAGAAGGCGAAGGCGACCTCCGCGGCATGCGCCACCTCTTCTCACGCTCGCCGTACGCGCATCGCATCCAGACAGCCATCGCGCTCGAAGGCTGCGGCACCGGCACCCTCGTAGACCGCGCCCTCGGCTCGCGCCGTCTTCGCGTCGAAATCACCGGCCCCGGCGGCCACTCCTGGGCCGACGCCGGCCGCCCCAGCCCCATCAACGCACTCGCCGCCGCCATCGCCGCACTCACGCAACTCGCGCTTCCCTCCAACCCGCGCACCACACTCAACTGCGGCACCATCTCCGGCGGAACATCTATCAATTCCATCCCATCCTCCGCCACCGCGGACTTCGATCTCCGCTCCACCTCCACCGAAGAGCTCGAGAGCCTCGAAACCCTCGTCCTCTCCACCGTCTCCAAGTGCGTCAAAGCGGAAGCCCGCCGCGGCCGCGCACGCGATGCACTCCGTCTTCAAATCCGTCGCATCGGCGACCGCACCGCCGGCTCGCTGCCCTCCGACTCCTCGCTCGCCATCAGCCTTCGCGCCGTCGACCGCCACCTCAACATCCGCACCGAATCCCGCATCGGTTCCACCGACGCCAACCTCCCACTCTCCCTCGGCATTCCCGCACTCGCCATCGGAGCCGGCGGCACCGGCGGCGGCATCCACACCACCGAAGAGTGGTACTCGCCCACCAACCGCGAGCTCGCCCTCCGCCGCATCCTCCTCCTGCTCCTCGACACCTGCAGCCAACACGCCACCGACACCGCAACCCTGAGCGAAGCAGCCCGCTGAATCCCACAACCCGGGTGTCACTCGCACTAAACTCATCACGTGAAGTCGATAACGCTCGCCGCAATATCTTTCAGCGCACTCAGCATCCTCGCCGCTCCCGCATCCGCCCAACGGGGTCCCCAGCCAGCTCGCTGGCTCGGGTCAGAGCACTGCCCCCAGCCCGCGCACACCATCTACTACAACGGCAACATCCTCACCGGCGTCGGCCTCCACGCCATCGACGACCACACCCCGCCGCAGCGCGTCCAGGCCATCGGCATCAGCGGTGAATGGATCACCGCCGTCGGCTCCAACGACACCGTCCTCGCCTGCGCCGCGCCCGACGCCGTCAAGATCGACCTCCACGGCGCCTTCGCCATGCCCGGCTTCAACGACGCCCACACCCACATCGCCGAAGCCGGCCTCGATCGCCTCTCCGCCAATCTCAACGGTGTCACCTCTCTCGCCGAGATGCAATCCCGCATTGCCGCCTACGCGAAGACTCTCCCCGACCCGAATGAATGGATTCTCGGCGGCGGTTGGGATCACACCAGGTGGGCCAGCAAAACCCTCCCCACCGCGCACGACCTCGACTCCGTCACCGGCCCCCACCCCGCCTTCCTCTTCCGCGTCGATGGCCACATCGCCATCGCCAACACCGCCGCCCTTAAAGCCGCGGGCATCGACAACAACACGCCAGATCCTCCCGGCGGCCACATCGATCGCGACGCACAGGGAAATCCCACCGGCATCATCCGCGAATCTCCCGCAACCTCACTCGTCGAAAAAGTCATCCCACCGCCGAGCTACCAAACTCGCCGCCACGCGCTCGAGCTCTCCATCCAGGACGCGCTCGCCCACGGCGTCACCTCCATCCAGGACTTCTCCACCTGGAACGACTGGCTCGTCCTCGAAGGCATGGAGCACGAAAACAAACTCCCGCTCCGCATCGCCGAGTGGATCGACTTCAACCTCCCCCTCGGCGACCTCGAACAGCGCCGCGCCAGCCACGACCCCAACGATCCTCTCCTGCACCTTACCTTCCTCAAAGGCTTCATGGATGGCTCACTCGGCTCGCGCACCGCCGCGCTCAATGCGCCCTACAGCGACGACCCCAACAACTCCGGCATCCCACGCTATGACCCCGACAAGCTCAACGCCATGTCCACCGAGCGCGCCGCCGCCGGCTTCCAGCTCGGCTTTCACGCCATCGGCGACCGCGCCAACGACATGGCCCTCGATGCCTTCGAAGCCGCCGAACAGGCCGGCATCCCCGCGCCCGCCTTCTTGTGCCAGGCGAAAGAAGAAAAGTACGAGCACACTCTTCCGCCCGACGCCATCGTCACCCGCGTCAACCCGTGTCCCCAGCCGCCCTACGCTCCCGCCGACTTCCGTTTCCGCATCGAGCACGCGCAGGTCGTCAGCCCCAACGCCTTCCAACGCTTCCATGATCTCGGCGTCATCGCCTCCATGCAGCCGTCACACCTGCTCGACGACATGGCCTGGGCCGAACAGCGCCTCGGCCCAGCAAATTCGGATCACGCTCGCATCAAGTACGCCTACGCCTGGCGCTCGTTCCTCAATCACGGCGTCCCACTCGCCTTCGGCACCGACTACCCCGTCGAGTCCATCAACCCCATGCGCGGCCTCTACGCCGCCATCACACGCATGAACGAAGCCGGCACCCAAACCTTCGATCCGCAAAACGCCGCCCACGAAAAACTCACCGTCACTGAAGCCCTGTACGCCTACACCCAAGCCTCCGCCTTCGCCGAGTGGCGCGAGACCATCAAGGGCCAGCTAGCCCCCGGCTTCCTCGCCGACCTCGTCGTCCTCGACCGCGACCTCACCCGCTCCACACCACAGCAGATCCTGCACACGCGCGTCCTGCGCACCGTTGTCGGCGGCATTACCCGCTACACCGCCGAGCAATCTACTCCTGCCGCTCCACCATCACCCGCCGCACAGCAACCCACCGCGCAACAACCCGCACCACCGGCGAAACCCTCACCCTACGCGAAACCCACCAACCCCGACGCCCGCACCGGCACCTCCCACCCACCCGACAACCCCGATTGATCCCCCTCCCCGCGCATTCGCTTGAGCTCGCACAAACCCGGGTGCCCCATCTTCGCGCGCAGCGATCGGGGTCCCCGGCGAGATTGCTCGCTGGGGTGATTCATCGCGCTAAGGTGGGCTATCGCGCGAGAGCGCGATCCGCCCTTGCCTTTGTCTTTGCTCTTGCCTTTGCCCTCACTAACCACTAACCACTAACGACTAACCACTCGCCCCATCCCCATGCCCCACCGCCGCCACAACCTCCTCGCCCACCTCCTGCTCATCGCGGTCGTCCTCGTCTGGGGCTGCACCTTCCCGCTCGTCAAAGCCGCACTCCGCGACATCTCCCCACTCCTCTTCAACCTCCTCCGCATGTCGCTCGCAGCCATCGTCATGCTCACCGTCCTCCTCGCACACGACCGCAGCCGCCCCACACGCGCCGAGCTCCGACTCACCGCCACCGCCGGCTTCTTCCTCGCGCTCGGCTACCAGTTCCAGACCTCCGGCCTCGCCCACACCACACCGTCCAAATCCGCCTTCCTCACCGGCCTCGTCGTCGTCCTCGTCCCCATCCTCAGCCTGCTCCCTCGCGTCGCCCCACCCACAGCCTCACGCCCCAACACCATCGTCTTCCTCGGAGCCATCACCGCCTTCATCGGCCTGATCCTCCTCACGTCGCAGCCCGGTACCGGCGCCGCCCTCCTCTCCGGCATGCACCTCGGCGAGTGGCTCACTCTCGCCTGCGCGGGCGCCTTCGCCGCGCACCTCCTCACCCTCGCCCACGCCGCCCCGCAGATCTCCGCGCGCCGCCTCGGCGCCCTCCAGATCGCCTTCGCTGCCATCTTCATGCTCCTCACCCTCCCACTCGGCGGCCACGCCACCCTCCACCTCACCCCCACCGCCATCCTCGCCCTGGCCGTCACAGCCCTCTTCGCCACCGCCGCGGCGTTCACCATCCAGAGCTGGGCCCAGCAAATCCTTCCACCCACCCACACCGCCCTCATCCTCACCCTCGAGCCCGTCTTCGCCGCCCTCACCTCGCTGCTCTTCTTCCACGAGCGCTTCGGCCGCCGCGAGCTCCTCGGCGCCGCCCTCATCCTCGCCGGCATCCTCCTCGCCGAGCTCCGCAGTGGCCCGCCCATCCCCGCCAACGCACCCGCCTGAATTTTCCCTTGCCTTTCTTTCTGTCATCCTGACCCTGAGCGTCGCGAAGGGGCAATGACCTGCTTCGGCTTCTGCCTTTGCCTTTCACTAACCACTAACTACTCCCACCCCCTCCCGTCGCCCCACGACCCACGGTTACTTTTTCCCGCTGGATTCCCGCCCCAAAACGCCGTATCCTTCTTCCACTTCTTCGGCCCCTTGCACTTTACGGAACGCTCAGCCCCGCTGAGCCCTCGGCCCCGCTTCTCACCTGCCTCCCTAAAGGAGCAGCCTCATGCGTCTCCACCACGACGAACGCGGCCAGACCATTCTGCTCATCGCCCTCTCACTGCCGCTCATGCTCGGCTTCATTGGCATGGCTACTGACGTCGGCGCTCTCTTCAAAGACAAGCGGACCATCCAAAGCGCCGCCGACGCCGCCGCCATTGCTGGTGCACTGAACTACAACCGCGGCTACACCGCCTGGAAGACCGCCGGTCAGAACGCCGCGAAAGCCAATGGATTCGACTACAGCAGCAACGGCGTAACCGTGAACATGCCGCAGATGCCCACCTGGCAATACAGCAACTACAAAGGCGAGGCTGGCTACGTCGAAGCCACAGTCAGCAAAACAGAATCCACCATTTTCCTCGCGTTATTCGGCTATCCAACCGTTACCGTACAGGCCCGCGCCGTCGCCACCAATCAAGGAACCGGAAGTGGATGCCTCTACACCACCGGCGCCACTGGCACCACCTTCAGGACCAACGGCAGTGCCGTCACGATCAATGCGCCCAATTGTGGCCTCGTCGTCGAATCCAATGACTCCAACGCAATGGTGGTTAACGGAAGCCGCCCGAGTATCACCTTAAGCTCAATCGGAGTCGTCGGGGGCTACAGTGGGCCGAGCCCTCCGCACGTGAGCCCTGCACCCGTCACCAACATCGCCCCCGAGAGCGATCCTCTCAACTACCTGCCGCAGTACGCCTGCTCGATCTCGAGCTCTGGCAAAGGTAAAAACAAAACGACCACCTACGCCTGCGACTGCGCGAGCGGTTACACCTGCACCGGCACCCCGATCACCTCGAACACCACCTGCTCCACAATCACGCTTACTGGCAACGCCACCCTCTCCCCGGTCACTTCCGGTTGCTACGCCAACCTTGACTTCTCCAAGGCAACGAGCGTCACCGTCGATCCCGGCGTTTACATCGTCGATGGCGACCTCACGTTCGGCGCAGGCAGCGTGACCGGCTCAGGAGTCACCTTCTACTACACCGGGCAACTGACGTTCGGCTCCGGCACCTACAATATCTCCGCTCCCAACGACAATTCCCAGCTTTACAACGGCGTGCTGTTCGCCGAAGGCATCCTGGATACCAACGGCATCACCTTCAGCGGCAACTCGAACACGGTCATCAAGGGAATCGTCTACGCCCCTGGCACGGACTTCACCATGAACGGAACCCCTTCCCTCACTCTCGATGCCGCCTTCGTTGTCAAAGATATGACCTTCAACGGAGACAACACATTCACCAGCTACGGCTCTCTGCCCGGCGTCCAGTCTCCACTCACCTCGGTCGCATTGGTGGAATGATCATGAGAACTCACCAAACTCCTGAATCCTCCGAATCCGGCCAGGGCGCTCTCGAGCTTGCCTTGAGCCTTCCGCTTTTCGCGCTTCTGATCCTTGCGTCAGCCGAGATCGGCAACCTCGCCTGGGCCTCGGTTCAGGTCAACAACGCCGCCCGCGCCGGCGCCGCCTATGCCTCGCTCTCCCGCGCCAACGCGGCTTCCACCACCAACATCCAGACCGCCGCCCAGAACGAAGCGCCTAATCTCACCATCACCGCCACATCCACCCAGGTCTGTTCCTGTATCAGCTCCGGCTCCTCCCCCACCAATGATCCCGGCTGCGGGTCCACCAACCTCACCAACTGCCCCAGCCCGGACGTCATTCAGGTATCGGTTGAGGTCAACACCAGCGCCACGGTCACGACGCTCATCCACTATCCCGGCCTGCCCGCCTCCTACACGCTTCACGCGCAGGCCACCGTCGGGGTCGAGCAATGAATGGTCCCGCAAACCCGCCACACTCCGAACACGGCGCAGCCGCTGTCGAATTCCTCGCCTCCGTCATCGTTCTCTTCACGCTCATCTTCGGCTGCGTCGCCGTCATGATGGCCTTCTATACCTACGAGGTCATCAACGAGTACGCGCGCGACGCCTCGCGCTACGCCATCGTCCACGGCAATGGTTGCAGCTATCAGCTCAAGGGAGTGGCGACCTCCTGCTCCATTGGCACAGGCGGCACCGCGAACGGCGCTCTCAAAACCTACCTCAATAACGAGATCTTTCCGGGCATCAACGGAAACACTCTCTCCATCTCCACCTCCTACGCCCACGGCCCCGGCGTCACGACCTGCAACGGCGCCAACTGCAACGGCGCCGGCGACCAGGTTACCGTCCAGGTCTCCTATCCCTATCTCTACATCGTTCCCTTCATCCCCCAGAACTCCTTCACGATGCACGCCACCTCCACCATGGTCATCTCCCAATAATCCCCTGCTGTCCGATGTTCACATCGCCAACACCACCCGCACCTCGCCTTCCACTCGGAAGACATTTACACAATTTCAGCGTCTAATTGAGTAGGCACGCCGCGCTCAGGAAATGGCCGGGGCAGCGAGCGATCTTCTCTGTCGCCAGCGCCAGCGCGGCGGCACACTTGCGTGAGGAAAACGAAAGTTATGGATACACCGAAACGGTTCGGGCGCAGCGGTTTCACCAACCTGCTTGCACGCCTGCGCAGCGGTCACCTCTCTACAACCCTTGCTCTGCTCGCTGTTCTCTCGGTCGGCATTCTGCTCGGCTCCATCGCTACCGGCAAAGTCAGCGGCAAGGAATCCCAGCACCTCGACTCCACCGACGCCCGCCCGCTCGCCATCCCCAGCCCCGTCAATCTCTCCAACGGCTTCTCCGCCATCGTCAAGCAGGTCGGCCCCGCCGTCGTCAACATCAACACCGACTACATCCCCAAGCAGCCGCATCGCGGCCGGCGCAACATGCCGAACCCGAACGCGCCTGATGGCGGTGATGACGACAACAACGACATGCAGGACTTCCTCAACCGCTTCTTCGGCGGCGGTGGCAACGGCGGCCAGATGCCCGAGATGGGCAAGCGTGAGGCCCTCGGCTCCGGCTTCATCGTCGACCCGCGCGGCTACATCATCACCAACAACCACGTTGTCGACAAAGCCGACCACATCTTCGTCAAGCTCGCCTCGGACCCCAACGATCCCCTCGATCAGGGCCGCCCCGCCACCGTCGTCGGCACCGACCCCGACACCGACATCGCCGTCATCAAGATCGACCCCCGGGGCCTGACGCTCCCCGTCGCCAAGATGGGCAACTCTGACGGCGCCCAGGTCGGCGACTGGGTCCTCGCCATCGGCAGCCCCTTCGGTCTCTCCCAGACCGTCTCCGCCGGCATCGTCTCCGCCAAGAACCGCGCCATCGATGACCCCGGCGCCAACGGCATCGACCAGAGCCAGTTCCAGCGCTTCATCCAGACCGACGCCGCCATCAACCCCGGCAACTCCGGCGGCCCGCTCGTCGACATGGCCGGCCAGGTCATCGGCATGAACACCGCCATCTACACCCAGTCCGCTGGCTCTGAAGGTGTCGGCTTCGCCATGCCATCCAACACCCTGATCCATGTCTATAACGACCTCATCAGCCCGTCGCACAAGGTCACCCGCGGCTCCATCGGCATTCAGTTCCAGGCGGCCACCTCCTCGGCTGTCGGCCGCATGTACGGCTTCTCCAACGGCGGCGTTCTGGTCTCCACCGTCACGCCCAACGGCCCGGCCTCCAAGGCCGGCGTGCAGCCCCAGGACGTCATCACCTCCGTCGACGGCAAGCCCATCAAGAACGGCGATGAGCTCGTAAACCTCATCTCCGACAAGCAGCCCGGTTCCACTGTCCACCTCGGCATCCTGCGCAATGGCAAGCCCATCACGCTGGACGTCGGCATCGCGGACCGCGCCAAGCTGTTCGCCAACCTCACCGGCAACGCCGAGCCCGGCGCCGGTCCTGACGTCGGCGACGTCGGCCAGAACAAGCTCGGCATCACCGTCCAGCCCGTCCAACCCGCCGTCGCCAACAAGCTCGGCATCAGGGGCGGCGTCACCGTCACCAGCGTCCGTCCCGGCTCCTTCGCCGACGAGATCAACCTTCCCAACAACGTCGTGATCGTCGAAATCAACCGTCACCCGGTCACCGACGAGCAGAGCTACCGCTCCGTAGTCTCCTCGCTCAAGCCCGGTGACGACGTCGTCTTCGTCGTCCGCGACCCGCAAAGCCAGAACGCCGGCAACACCTACATCGGCGGAACCCTGCCCTCCACCAACCAGTAACTCCGACCCAAAACGCAACACCACGGGGCACCCACACGGGTGCCCCCTCTCTTCACGTCCACTTAACGGCACTCATCCTTAGCCTCGACGAGCGCATCGGCGATTGATCGTCGATGCGAGGTTGATAGAGCCATTCCGGCCTGGCAAACACACGCCCGGCCACACGTTCGTATATATTCCGATCTCTAGGAGACGGTGTGGCTGATTGGCGAAGTTTGATGCATCACGTTCGCAAATGTCTTCAGCGCCGCACCCTCAGGAGTTCAGTAAGACGCGGCCTCGTCGCCGTGATTCTCGCCCTCGTAGCAGCCAGCATTGCCTCTGCACAGAAAGCGGACGATTCCCTCGCACGTGGATTTCAGGAGCCTCCAGACAGCGCAAAGCCCCGGGTCTGGTGGCACTGGATGAATGGCAATGTTACAAAAACGGGAATCAAAGCTGACCTGGAATGGATGAACCGTGTTGGGATCGGAGGCTTTCAGAACTTCGATGCCTCTTTGGGCACGCCGCAGATCGTTCAAAAGCGATTGATCTACATGACGCCGGAGTGGAAGGATGCCTTCCGCTACGCCACTACGCTGGCCGATCAGTTGGGCCTGGAGGAGGGCGTTGCGAGCTCAGCCGGATGGAACTTATCGGGTGGTTCGTGGGTCCTGCCTGCACACGCAATGAAGAAGTTTGTCTGGTCCGAAACCGGGATCAACGGTGGCGAGGCGTTTCATGGAGTCTTGAAGAGGCCGCCTTCGAACGCAGGACCGTTTCAAAACATTCCTTCCAACAGGACGGCGCCGGACTTCTACCGAGATAGCGCGGTATTTGCGTATCGCCTGCCTGCGAACCACCCACCGCTTCATGATCAGCCGAAGATTACGTCGAGCGGCGGCCAATTCGATCCGTCAACCCTAACCGATGGTGATCTCACCAACGCGACATTGCTCCCCGCCGCACCACCCAGTGAATCGTCCTGGATTCAATTCGAATACTCCCAGCCGCGACGGATCTGCGGACTGAGCATCGCCTTCGCATTTAAAAGCGGAGAAGAGCGCCGGGTTATGGCTCTGACCAACCCCGCTGTAGAAGCAAGTGACGATGGAAAGGAATTTCATTTCGTCGCCGATATTCCTTGGGCGTTAGCACAGTTCCCTGTGCGCACGATCGCATTCCCTGCAGTCACTGCGAAATTCTTTCGGGTCACTTTCAAAACCCCTCCCAAAGAGACCGCCGCGGTGGGAGCGCGCATCTCTGAACTTGCCTTCCATTCCTACATGCCCATCAATCGTTTCGAAACAAAAGCGGCGTTCGGTCGAGAGGGCAACTTACTCTATGTCGCAACGCCGCCCGCCGCTGCCGGAGATGCAATCCACAAATCCGACGTGATCGACTTGACCGCGAAGATGCGCTCCGACGGCACACTCGATTGGACCCCGCCGCCGGGACGATGGGTAGTCGTGCGGCTCGGCTATTCCCTTACGGGCGTAATGAACAACCCCGCTGAACCGGAGGCCACCGGCCTCGAGGTCGATAAGCTCAACTCCACTTACGTGAGGGAATACTTTCAGCGGTTCTTCGATAACTTCACGGACGCCACCGGCGGTTTGATGGGCAAGCGCGGCCTGCGTTATGTGGTTACCGATAGTTGGGAAGATGGAACTCAGAACTGGACCGACGACATGCTGGCTGAGTTCAAGGCGCGCCGAGGCTACGACATGCTCCCCTGGCTGCCGGTGCTGACAGGCCATGTGGTCGAAAGCTCCGAGGCCAGCGACCGCTTTCTGTATGACTTTCGACAGACGTTATCCGATCTTGTCGCAGAAAACCACTACGACCAGCTCACTGCCCTCCTGCATGCGCGCGGCATGGGGCGCTACTCCGAGTCGCACGAGCAAAGCCGCTCGCTGATTGCGGATGGCATGGAAGTCAAGCGAACCGCGGATATTCCGATGGGCGCCATGTGGGTTCCGGACGCAGGTCCTACTCGCGATGCCGACATACGCGAGTCGGCGTCCGTAGCTCATATCTACGGGCAAAACCTTGTGGCGGCCGAGTCGTTCACGACCTCCGAGAGAGCGTGGGCGTGGTCGCCCGAAACCCTGAAGCCGGCTGCCGACAGAGAAATGGCGGACGGCCTCAACCGGTTTGTGATTCACACCTCGGTGCACCAGCCGCTGGATGACAAAGTGCCTGGCCTTGGACTCGGAATGTACGGGCAGTGGTTCAATCGGCATGAGACCTGGGCCGAGTTCGCAAAACCCTGGATGACGTACCTGGCGCGGAGCTCCTACATGCTTCAGCAGGGTAAGTTTGTCGCCGATGTGGCCTGGCTCTACGGTCAGGACGCCAACATCACACAGCTATTCGCTGTCCGGGGGCCTGAGGTGCCGGCGGGCTACAACTTCGATTACGTCAACAGCGATGTTGTCCTTCATCGCCTCAGCGTGAGGAACGGAAGGCTCGTCACTCCGGGAGGCACCAGCTATCGTCTGCTCGCGCTCGATTCGAGTACACGTCGCATGACGCTGCCGGTGCTGCGGAAGCTGCGTGACCTTGTGAAGGATGGCGCGGTCGTTGTCGGGCCCATGCCGACCGACAGCCCAAGTCTGAGCGACGATCAGGCCAAATTCAAAACGATTGCGCATCAACTCTTCGGCTCAGGAACGGGCGACCATCGCTATGGCAAGGGCCGTGTGCTTGCAGGACAGACACTCGCCGAAGCATTGCAAAAGCTGAACGTGACGCCGGACTTCGAGGTCACTGAGGAACCGGCCGGCACAAACTTGCTCTTCACGCACCGCCGTATTTCCGATGGCGAGATCTACTGGGTGAATAACAGGAACGACCGGGCCGAGACAGTTGATGCTGCATTTCGCGTCGCGGGCAAGGCTCCGGAGCTGTGGCATGCCGATACCGGCAAAATGGAAGCCGCATCTTACCGGATCGCAAATGGGCGCACGATTGTGCCGCTCCGCCTTGGGCCCAACGAAGCCGTGTTCGTAGTGTTTCGCAGGAACGCAGACCTGCCGTCGCGAAGCATACCGCTGCCGATCGAGACGACCGTGGACAGCATCGACGGGCCTTGGAAGGTGCAGTTCCAGTCAGGCCGAGGCGCGCCCGCAGAGGCTGACTTTCAAAAATTGATCTCTTGGACACAGAGCAATGATTCTGGAGTGAGGTATTTTTCCGGTACCGCGACCTATTCGAAATCGTTCCAGGCTCCAGCGATCTGGTTCGACACTGGTGCGCGGTTATGGATGGATCTCGGCGATGTAAAGAACATTGCGGAGATATCCGTAAACGGCAAGGACCTGGGGATCGTCTGGAAGCCGCCCTTCCGGGTCGATGTGACCGGAATCATGAAGCCGGGCACGAACGCGCTGGAGATCAAGGTGACGAATCTCTGGGTCAACCGCTTGATCGGCGATCAACAGCCCGGTACGACCAGGAAGTACACCTATACGACTCGACCGTTCTACGGTGCCGAATCTCCTCTGTTGCCGTCCGGCCTCCTCGGTCCCGTCCGCATCGTGCAATCAGTTCCGGCCTCAATCACCGCGAATGCAGTTCGCAGCGCTCCTCCGCACCGCCCTTGATCCCCCGCCAGCTGGCTCCTCGTCCGAAAACAAAACAGACCGCTCCCACCCCATCGCCTCACGACTCTCCGTCGGCTACACAACAAAACAAACCCCTTCCCTCCGTTTCCAGTACCAAATGGGCTACATCTGTAATACTTCCGTCACGATACGAATTATGTACCCGTTTAGGCACACGGTGACTTGCCCTCATCCAACCGTGTCAGTAACAATCAAATCACGCCGACGAGCAACCCTTCGCGGCGACCTCTTTCCTTCGAGGTGAAGGCCTGATGCGAACCCTTTCGATCCTCTCGACCGCCGCTCTTCTCTGCGCTACGGTCCCGTGCTTCGGAATCACCCACCACCACTCGGCAAGCAACGCCAGCATCCGCCACGCCTCCGCAAAGTCACACAGGAGCGCTCACGCGACAATCCGGCACGAGGCCGGCATCGACTCCGAGCGCGCCACCGAAATCCAGGAGGCCCTGATCAAGAAGGGCTATCTCACCGGCGAGCCGTCCGGCGTCTGGGACTCCCAGTCCGCCTCCGCCATGCAGAAGCTTCAGGCCGACAATGGCTGGCAAACCAAGATCACGCCCGACTCCCGCGCCCTCATCAAGCTCGGCCTCGGTCCCCAGCAGGACACCATCGCCAGCAACACGATGCCCCAGTAATCCACAGGGCCGCACCTGACACACACCCTCGATCCGCACCCGAAGCCCGGCCCCGCCGGGCTTCCGTACTTAACAGTGAGCCTCGGGCGCAAAAGTCCAGACCTAAAGTCTCTCTTCCGAAGACTTTGCGCAAAAAGTACGGGGGGAGGGGGTACTACCCCCCAAACCCCACAAACCTCCCTGCGCAGGATGGAAGGGAGCCCTTCCCGGCCTTGCCCGAGACCTTTACATCCTCCCCGCTCACTGAGAAATTCACAGGCCCCGGACCAAGCTCGACGTCCGCATGCGCCGCCGTAATCCGGTACTTCGCCGCCCCATCCGTCAGCTCCACACCATCCAGCTTCACGCCCACACGATGGCTTGGATCCAGCCCGCCCAACTGGATCTTCCCTCCTCCGCTGATCCGCACATTGTGGAAGGTAATGTCCCTGTACTGCGGAAACAGGTCCTTCCCATTCCCCGGATAGCTGTACGCCGTATCCAGCAGGATCGGGTTCCGCGAGTCCCGTATGCACACGTCGTCGTAGGTCACATCCTCGACCAGCCCTCCGCGCGTGGGGTTGGACTTGATCCTCAGGGCATTGTCGTCGCCATCCAGGGTCAGGTCGGTCACCAGCACCTTGCTGACTCCGCCATAGGTCTCCGAGCCAATCGACATCCCGTGCCCGTAGTAGAAGTGGTTGTGGCTCACCGTCATGTTGGTGAGGCCCCCCGTGCCACCCTTGATCGCGATATTGTCATCCCCATCGCGGATGAAGGAGTGGGTCACGGTGATGTTCTTGGACCCATTGCCTGGGTCGACGCCGTCGGTGTTGCGCGCAGTCTTCGGTGTGTCGATGCGCAGGCCCCAGACCGTGAAGCCGTCACCCTTGTTGAAGGTGACGTGAAACATCGCCGAGTTCTTCAGCGTGATCCGGTAGATCGTCACGTTATTGCTCGCGTCGAAGATGATCAGGCGCGGAACCTGCTGATGACCTCCTGCACGCGCATCCTCGGCGAGGTCCCACCAGCTCTTCGGACCGGGCTTCCCGTTGACTAACAACTTCGCTCCACCGCGGCCGTCGATCGTGCCCTCACCCATGATGCCGCTGCCGTCGGCATGATCACCGTGTATCAGAGGATGGCAGCCGGCGCCGTGCTCGCTGATAACAATGCCGCAGCTTCCAGGGCTGACCGCATAGTCCGCAGGATTACGCGAGCCATACAGCGTGACGCCTTTATCGATGAGCAGCGTGACACCTTTACGCAGCTCGATTGGCCCGGTGAGGAACGCGTTGCGCGCGCCGTCTGGAGCGAGCTCGAGCGCATGGCCGGGAGTGCAGCTATCGATCGCCTGCTGCAAACGCGCGGTGTCGAGCTTCGTCTCGTCGGCTGGATCGATGCCTTGCAGCGCCGCCAGTTGCGCACGAAGGGTCGCGCAGACCGGCGGAACTGTTGGCTCAGTAACCACTCGCGTATCCTGCGCGGCAGCGCACGCACAGAACAAAACCATTGTTGTGAATGACAAGACTGCTGAAAATGCTCTGCTCACCCAAGCTCCGGAACCTGCCTGACAGGATTCAGGTTCAGGTATATCGCAGTTCTGGCGCGCGTCCAAACTCCGGCAACAGCGAAGCCGTTCGCCGTGACCGTATTCTGACAGCATGCAACTTCGCACCCTTGCATTGACGCTTGGAATGATTGCTGCTTCTGCTGTGACGGCGAATGCGATCGAGATCAACATCTCGTCGCAGGCGCTGGAGCGCACGCTGAACAAGCAGCTCTTCACGCAGGATGGAAAGTACTACTTCAAGGGCAAGCCCGGTTCAGCCTGCTACGCCTATGCAGAGGACCCGAAGGTGAACTTCAACGGCGATCGCGTGGTGGTGCATGTGAAGGCCCATGCCAAGCTGGGCACGAGCCTGCACGGCGCGTGCCTGGGTGTGGCGCTGAATACCGAGGGCGATGTGTCGGTGCTTCCGGATGGCGAGGGTGAGACGATCGGGTTTCGCGATGCGCGCGTGGAGCACCTGAGCGAGTCGCGCGAGCTGAACTTCTTCCTGGAGCCGTTTCTCAGCCGCAAGCTGCCGCAGCAGATGAAGGTGAACGCGGCGGACCTTCTGCGGCAGGTGTTGTCGAAGTCGGTGGAGACGACCGGATACGACATGAAGCTCGATGAGCTCAAGATCCACTCGCTGCAGGTGCAGGGACCGGATCTCGCAGTGGACTTTGATGGCAATCTGTCGGTGCACTAGCGAGTCGGCAAGTCAGCGAGTCAGCAAGTCAGCAAGTCAGAGTGCATGTTAGGCTGTCCGCCGCACACCAATCTGCATTTAGCATCTAAGCCGTTCCCGCTTTCACCAACCTTGTCGGTTTGAGCTTCTCACGGTTCCAACGGTCTGATTGACACCAGCTTGTCACTGACTTGCTGACTTGCTGACTGGCTGACTGGCTGACTGGCTATCTCCAGCTGACAGCAAGGTGCCAGCGCAAGCCGCGCTCAGCTGTCTTGCGGAGGACCTCTTCGTACTCGAGGAGTTCGGCGAGCACTTCCGTGCCTTCGCTGCCCAGTTGGGTCGGATCGTTGGTCAGGGATTCGACCAGAGCTTCGACGGTGCGGAGGCCGTCCTCGGCGCGGTACCACTGGGGCGGCGGAAGTTTCTTGAGCAGGTCCGGGTTGCCGGCGCCCTCTTCGATGAGGAGGGCCATGGAGCTTTCATCGGCGGAGAAGAACTCGAGCAGCGGCCGGACGCCGAGCTCCAGCGCGAGGCGCTCGACGGCGCTTTCATACCGGGCGAGCGCGCGGCCATTGACGAAGATGTTGAAGCCGGGGTCCTCGCCCTCGACCACGATGTACATGGATGCTGCCATTCGGGTTCAGTGTAACTGTGCCTGCTGTGTATGACGCATTAATCCGAATGCGACGGATGCGGGGCGGATGCTCCCAAATCGAAGGATGGCTCCTCCGAAGGTGGGATGAGCAGCGCGGCGGCCGCGATGGCGAGCAGCAGGAGGCCGGCGATTATCCGCGCTGAAGTGCTCGAAGGCATCATGGCGATTCCTTCGAGCAAAACGAGCAGCGGAACGATGGCGAACTGTGCGGACCAGCGCGTGGCGGAGAGCCGGCCGAGAGCCATAAGCGAGAGCAGCGCCTCGAGTGCGTCAAAGCCGGCGGCAAGACCAGCCGTATCAGGCCATGTGCCGAGGTGCATCGCGATGTTGATCGCGGCACCGATGCCGAGCGCGGCCGCGGCACCGAGCAGCGCCGCAGGAATGCGCCAGACGTTCGGCCGCGCGGAGCAGAAGAGCACGGCTCCGCAGCCGGTCAGCAGGGGCGTAAGCATGAGGATGAGGTCTTCGCCGGGACTGGCGAGCGAGGGCTGCGTCAGCACAAGCAGCAGACCGGCGATGGCTGCGAGCCCGGGCCAGAGGCGACCGGCGAGCGTTTCGCTGGTGTGGCGTGTGGCCGCCTCTGCAACGGCGATGACGACAGGCGTGAGCGCGAGCGCGATCGTGAGGCTCGCGGCGGGAATGGAGTGTGGGTACACCAGCGCGATCAGCGGGCCCACGATCAAAAGTGCGCCGCCGATAGCGGAGCGTGCGAGCTGGCCGGCTTGTTCGCGAACGGCGGGTCGCAGGATGAGAAGGTACAGCGCGGCGGCTGAGCCGCAACCGACCGCGGCCGAGCCCAGCGTCGTAGCCGAGCCGGGGAGCGATTCGGAAAGTATCCAGCGGCTGCCGCGGATCAGGCAGAGGAGGGCGAACGGCCACCAGAGGAGCCAGCTTGAGCTTCGGCGTGAGCGCACCTTCATCGTCTCTGTCGGATTGGACGAGACTCGATTGTGCAGAGACGACAAGGGCCACGCGTTCGCGCAGCCCTTGGCCTTGCTTATCTGGAGCAGGAGTTAGCGGTTCGCGCCACCCTGCGGTGTGCCGCCACCGGGACCGCTGCGGCGTCCGCCACGACGGCGGCGACGGCGCTGTCCCTGACCGCCTGCGGGACGATTGCCGCCCTGCGGTGCACCCTGGCCTGCGACTGCGGGAACGGCTTCGCCTTCGGTCTCGTCGGTCTCTTCAGTATCCAGCTCGTCCTCGATTTCGACATCTTCTTCGTCTTCGTCGAAGTCGGCTCCGCCCTCGAGGGTAATGGTGTTCTCGGGGGTGGGACGCTCGGCGCGCTCGGGACGCGGCGCACGCTCGGGCCGTTCACTCCGCTCGCCACGGTCCTGACGCTCTCCGCGGTCGCCGCGATCCTGACGCTCCCCACGCTCGCCGCGGCCTTCACGTCCGCCGCCGCCGGTGCCTTCCGGAACCTCAGGCAGGCCCAGCTTGGCGCGCTGCTCGCGAAGCACTGCCTTGCGGGAGAGCTTGATGCGGTTGCCTTCAATGGCGAGGACCTTGACGAGGACCTGATCGCCCTCGCGGAGTTCGTCCTTGACATCCTTGACGCGGTGCTCGGCGATCTCGGAGACGTGGAGCAGGCCGTCGGTGCCGGGGAAGATCTCGACGAAGGCGCCGAACTCGGCCAGGCGGACCACCTTGCCGAGGTAGGTCTTGCCGACCTCGGGCACCGCGGTGAGGTCGCTGATCATCTGGATGGCCTTGGCGAGACCCTCGGCGTCGGAGGAGGCGACGTTCACGCGGCCGGTGTCGTCGACATCGATCTTGACGCCGGTGGCGTCAATGATGCCGCGAATGACCTTGCCGCCAGGGCCGATGAGATCGCGAATCTTATCGGTCGGGATCTGAATGGTATGGATGCGCGGAGCGTACTTGGATTTCTCCTGGCTGGGCGCTGGGATGACGGCGTCCATCGCGTCGAGCAGAAAGAAGCGGCCCTTCTGGGCCTGCGCGAGGGCCTCACGCATGATCTGGGCCGTGATGCCCATGATCTTGATGTCCATCTGGAGCGCGGTGATGCCGTTGCGGGTACCGGCGACCTTGAAGTCCATGTCGCCGTAGTGGTCCTCGGCGCCGGCGATGTCGGTGAGGATGGCATAGTTGTCGCCCTCCTTGACGAGGCCCATGGCGACGCCGGCGACGGCGCCCTTGAGGGGGATGCCGGCCTGCATGAGCGCCAGCGAGGCGCCGCAGACGGTCGCCATCGAGCTGGAGCCGTTGGACTCGAGGATGTCGGAGACGACGCGGAGCGTGTAGGGCGACTCCTCCTCGCCGGGGAGGACGGCGTCGATGGCGCGCCAGGCGAGGGCGCCGTGGCCGATCTCGCGGCGGCCGACGCCGGTCATACGGCCTACTTCGCCAACGGAGAACGGCGGAAAGTTATAGTGCAGCATGAAGCGCCGCTTCTGCTCGCCTTCATAGCTTTCCATGCGCTGCGCGTCATCGGTGGTGCCGAGGGTGGCGGACACGAGGGCCTGGGTTTCGCCGCGGGTAAAGAGCGCCGAGCCGTGCACGCGGGGGAGAACGCCGGTCTCGATGGTGACCTTGCGGATTTCGTCGAAGGCGCGATGGTCGGGGCGGATACGGTCGTTGAGGACCTGGTCGCGGAAGATCTTTTCGCGGAGGAGTTCGTAGTATTTGCTGAGCTTCTTACCGGCTTCAGGATCATCGGCCGGGAGTTCCTTCTTCAACTCGTCCTTTAAGTCTTTGACCTTCGCATAGGATTCAAATTTGGGGTATTTTTGCGTGTTTAACGCGTCTTTTAAGCGATTTCCGATCCTTGCCTCAAGCTGTTTGGCGTAGGCTTCGTCGAGCTCGGGCGCGGCGACCTGGCGCTTGGGCTTGCCCGCGCGGGCGACGAGGTCCTCGATGCCGGCGACGATCTTCTTGATCTCGGCGTGGGCGAACTCGATGGCGTCGACGACGCGCTCTTCGGAGATTTCGCGGGCGCCGGACTCGATCATGGTGATGCCGTCCTTGGTGCCGACGACCATGATGTTGAGGGTGGACTCGAGGCGCTCAGAGTAGGTCGGGTTGACGATGAATTCGTCGTTCACGACGCCGATGCGGACGGCGCCGACGGGGCCGTGGAACGGGATGTCCGAGAGGGCGAGGGCGCAGGAGGCGCCGTTGATGCCGAGAACGTCCGGATCGTTTTCCCTGTCGGCCGAGTAGACGAAGGCGACCACCTGGGTCTCATTGCGGAAGGCTTCAGGGAAGAGCGGGCGGATGGGACGGTCGATCTGACGGGAGGTCAGGATCTCCTTCTCGGAGGGACGGCCTTCGCGCTTGATGAAGCCGCCAGGGATGCGTCCGCCGGCGTAGGTAAATTCTCTGTACTCAACGGTGAGCGGGAAGAAGTCAATGCCTTCCTTTGGCTCTGGCGAGGCGACGGCGGTTGCGAGGACGGCGTTGTCACCGCTGGTTGTGAAGGCGGCGCCGGAGGCCTGCTTGGCCAGCCTGCCTGTCTCGAATTTGATGTGCTTGCCACCTGCAAGCTCGATGGTGATGTCCTGCTTCATGATGTTTCCTCTTTTTTCTCTGTCGATAAAATCTGGGCGCCTTGGAGGCGATTTGCGCCTTAAAGCGAAAGCCCCGCCAGAGAGGTCTCGGGCGGGGCGGGAAATAAGTTGGGCGAGATGCCGGAAGGGCGAGGGGCGTGACCGCGCGGGCGCAGAAGAGCGCAAGCATCTCCGGAGGGAGAACCTGCGCGATCGATGGCGCTTGAAACGGTCAATGTCGTCTTCGCTGTCGTCTTCGCTCTCCATCGGCGCGCCACGCGAGCCGGAGCGATGGGTGAGTTACTTGCGGATGCCCAGCTTGCCAATCACGTCGCGATAGCGGTCTGAGTCCGTCTTCTTCAGGTAATCCAGAAGGCGGCGGCGCTTGGAAACCAGCATGAGGAGGCCACGGCGGGAGCCATGATCCTTCTTATGAGCCTTGAAGTGCTCGGTCAGCTCGCCGATGCGCTCGCTGAGGATGGCAATCTGCACCTCAGGACTCCCGGTATCGGTGTCGTGTGTGCGGAATTTGGTAATGATTTCGGTCTTCTGTGCGGGGGCCAACACGGCTGGTTGTTACCTCTCTCGTCTTCTGTACTCGTCCACTTCTCTCAGTGTCTGAAGTTAAAGATAGCACGTTGAAGAGCGATTTTCGGCGCTCCGGCAGCTTCTTTCCGGGGTTAATCGGCTGCCCGCAAAGGCTAGGCAATGTGGGTTTTGAGGAACTTCAAGGAGCGCTCACGAGCGAGCTTTTCGGCGTCGGCCTTATAAGACGGACGGTCGGGGTTGGCGAAGGCGTGCTCCGCGCCGTCATACAGGAAGATTTCGACCTCGCCTTCGTGCTTATCGTGCGCCTTGCGTACAGCGTCCACCTGGTCCTTGCCGATGTGGCTGTCGGCGCCGCCGAAGTGGATGAGCACAGGGCAGGCAGGCTCCTCGGTAGCGAACTTGCCGATGCCACCGGGGTAGTAGCAGACGGTGCAGGCGGGCTCGATAGCCTCGTTGTTGCCGCGGACGGCGGCCAGCCAGCTCATCAGGCCGCCGTAGCAGAAGCCGAGGACGCCGACGGAGTCGACGATGCCGCGCGCGTACTTGAACGCGGCGCCGACGTCCTTGAGGGAGTCGTCGGGATTGAGCTTCGGGTAGAGGGCGAAGGCCTTCTTCAGATCGGCCTCACCGTAGCCCAGGTTGAGGTTGGGCTCGAGGCGGTCCATGGTCGCCGGGGCGATGGCGAAGAAGCCGTCTTTCGCGTAAGAATCTGCGACGGCCTGGATGGACTTGTTGACTCCGAAGATCTCCTGGATAACAACGAGAGCGCCGATTGGCTGGCCCTGCGGACGAGCAACATATGCTGAGAGCTCGAAGCCGTCGGATGCCTTCACCTTCACCCACTCGCTCATGAAACATCTCCTCTACGCCCTTAGATGTTGGCGCGACGAGAAGATTGTACGCGGCGGGAGGAGTACGTTCTGTGAATGCTCGCAGGCGTGTTTTGATGAGACTTAATCGGCGCAGCTCAGTTTGCGCGGCGGCGTGTGCGCAGGATTGCGTCTGCCAGTTTGGCGGCCGAGACGCGATACTCGTCGCGCCCGATGGCTTCACGTAAAAGGATAATGCGCTCCCGGCGCTGGGCTTGTTTCCGTGCGCCCGGTGTGTCCAGGGCCGTGTTGTGCGGATCAAGGGCTGTATCGTTTGCGGGCAGCCGGACTGCGATTGCTTCTGAAGTCGTAACATCCACCATAAGAATCTCCTCACGGAACTTATCGGCGGCGTAACAGACGACTTTAGTGCGTTCTTAAATTTTCTTTGAGGATCACGCTGCGGCGTTGTGACGGGAGTGCGGACGACGTGCAGGTGTTGCCGCACGAGGAGCCGACGCTCCAAGAACAGTGCGCAGACGGCGGACGGCGCCGGAGTGAATCTGGGAGACGCGGGATTCGACAACGCCGAGCGTCACGCCGATCTCGCGCATCGTCAGTTCCTCGTAGTAGTAGAGCGTGAGGACCAGGCGCTCCTTTTCGGGCAGCTCCTCGATGGCGTCGATGAGGCGCTGGCGCGACTCGGCGGCGAGGCAGCGAAAGAGAGGATCCTCTTCCGGCGACGCGGGAACATAATCAAGCTCTTCGTCCTCTTCGTCCTTGCTGTGTTCGGCGTTGAGGCTGCCGAGCTCGGCGCTGCGCAGTTCGCCGAGAAGCTGCTGAAGCTCATCGAGCTCCATGCCCAGGGCGTTGGCGATTTCGTGCTCGCCGGGCGTGCGGCCAAGCTGCAGGGTGAGCACGCGGGAGGCCTCGGCGATGGCGCGCGCCTTCCGGCGCAGCTCGCGCGAACCCCAGTCGAGGGTGCGAAGCCAGTCGAGAATGGCGCCGCGAATACGGAACTGCGCGTAGCTCTTGAATTGCACGTCGCGGCAGGCGTCGAAGCGTTTTAATGCTTCCATAAGGCCGATCATGCCGGCGGAGATGAGGTCATCGAGCTCGACGTGGCGCGGCAGGGTGCGGTGCAGCTTGCGCGCGATGAAGCGGACAGAGGCAAGATGCTCCATCACAAGCTGCTCGCGAGCGGCTGGATCGAGCTGCGGAGCAGCGACCGTGACGGCGGGCGGAAGTTCGGGAGCGGCTGCGTTCAGGCTTAGAAGGGTGGGGTGAATGCCGGGCATCGGGAAGGCTCCTTCGATCGTTTGGGCTGGCGCATTCTCTGTGCGTCAACACTGGACAGAAGGAGCAAAATGCTTGCCGAAGACGAGCGCGTTTCCTAAGGCCTTTCCAAGGAGAAGGTGAGAGAAAACACAGGGAGGGAGCGAGTCAGCGAGTCAGCGGCTATCGACGGCAGCGGCTCACAGGCAAAAAAGAAAGCCCCTGTTTCCAGGGGCTGCGTTGAAGTCGGTTTCTTCGTCGTTGATAGATGGATGCCGAGGTGGGAAAAGATCGTTGTCCCGCGTGCGAATTTTTTCGTCTCGCGAGACGACAGTTCTATCCTCGCACGCGACGGCGACAACGGATGTGCTCGGCGGCAATTTCTGGCGAATCTGCGGCAAGAATCACGGCGCGCTCCAGGACATGGGCGAGTTCGCGGACGTTCCCCGGCCAGTTGTGCTGCTCGAGCGCGTGGAGCGCGTCTGCGGAGATGGATTTGCGGGGAGCGTCGGCGCCCAGACGGGCGAGCAGATGCTCGGCGAGCGCGGGGAGGTCTTCGAGTCGCTCACGGAGTGCCGGCACCTCGATGGGGAAGACGGCGAGCCGGTGGTAGAGATCGAGCCGGAAGGCGCCGTCGACGACCTGTTGCTCGAGATCGCGATGCGTGGCGGCGATGACGCGAACGTCGACGCGGGTGACCTCGTTGTCGCCGACGCGCTGGATTTCGCCGCACTCCAGGAAGCGGAGGAGCTTGGCCTGCAGCGGCAGAGGAAGCTCGCCGATCTCGTCGAGGAAGAGCGTGCCGCCGTGCGCAGCTTCGATGCGGCCGGTGCGGGACTGGACGGCTCCGGTAAAGGCGCCGCGGGTGTGGCCGAAGAGCTCGGCCTCGAGGAGGGCTTCGGGGATGGCGGCGCAGTTGAGCACGGTGAGAGGTTTGGAGGCGCGGCCGCTGAGCCGATGAATCGCGGACGCGACAACCTCTTTGCCTGTGCCGGTCTCGCCTTCGATGAGGACGGCGGCATTGCGCGGAGCGACGAGCCGGATGAGTTGGGTGAGCTCGCGCATCGCGGGACCATCACCGATAAGGCCCGGGATCGCGAGAGTGCGCGGAGCAGATGCCGGGGCGGGTGCGGCGGCTGCAGCCATGCGCTGTGGGGGAGCATCGAGCAGCACATCGGCGGGCAGCGGGAGGGAAAAGGACGTCCATTTCCCTGCTTTCCCTGCTGCGCTGCCCGGGATGGTTGCGGGCGCGGTGTTCCAGGCGGCGGTGTCGGTCTTTCGCGTAGAGGTCTGGAGCGCAGAGGTCTGGGGCGTGGAGGTCTGCTGGGCCTCGCGCAATGCGTGGAGGAGCTCATGGCGATGGGCGCTGCGCGTAGTGGTGAGCGCGCCGCCGTCCACGCTGAGGACGTCCACCGCCGGATACATCGTGGCGATATGGCCGGCGAGCTCGGAGGCCTCGAGGTCAGGAAGCCAGCCGTCCATGAGCAGCGCGTCAGAGGGCTGGCTCTCAAGCAGCGTAAGGGCTTCGGCGCCGCCGGCGGCCTCGTGCACGCGCCAGCGCAGGCCGGCGAGGCTCTCGCGCAGCCGCTGGCGGAGCGCCGGGTCAGCACTGGCAAGGACGACGTCTCTCTCGGTATTGCGGGCGGTTGCGATCATGCTGTGGCCTCCTCGTGTTCAATGGTGGATCGTATGCGGCGGACCCATTGCATGAGTTCGCGGGTGTCGGCGAGTGCGCCTTCGACGGTCTCGCGGAGGTCTGATTCCCCGCCCTGTCGGCCGAGCTCGAGCCGCCACTGCAGCCGGGTGAGCGGCTGGCTGAGGTCGTGCAGGTCCTGGCGGAGCGTCGTTTTCAGGTTCTGGTGGTGAACTGTGGCGCTCATGCGTGCACCGCCGAGGCCAGGGGATGCCCGCTGACGCGAGGCACCGCGGCGATGTCGGTGCGATGGGCACCCATGCGATAGCCGATGCCGCGGACGGTTTCGATGAGGGCCCCGGCCGATTGGACCTCGGTGGCAGCGGCGAGCTTGCGGCGCACGTAGTTCACGTAGACGTCAAGGACGTTGGTCGGGGTCTCGGGCGGCATCTGCCAGACCTGCTCAAGGAGCTCGGCGCGCGTGCAGGTCTGGCCGCGGCGCAGCATGAGCGATTCGAGCAGGGCGAACTCTTTGCCGGTGAGCTCGACGGTGACGCCGGCGCGCTCGACGGTGCGGCGCAGGCGGTCGAGCTCGATATCATCCCAGCGCAGGACGGAGTCGGTGTGGCGCTCGCGGCGGCGAAGGATGGCGCGGCAGCGGGCGGTGAGCTCCTGGAAGCTGAAGGGCTTGGGCAGGAAGTCGTCGGCGCCAAGGTTGAGGCAGCGGACGCGCTCCTCGAGGCCGCCGCGGCCGGTGAGGACGACGACGGAGGACTGCGAGCACTCGCGGGAGAGAAATTCCAGGACCTCACGGCCGTCGCGCTGCGGCAGCCCGAGATCGAGGACGACGAGATCGGGCGCCCAGGAGCGGGTGCGCTCCACGGCGGCGTCACCGTCGCCGACCCATTCCACTTCATGACCTTCGATCGAGAGACCCTTCTGGAGGAACATCCCCAGGGCGCGATCGTCTTCCACTACCAGAACCCGCATACATTACTCCTCAGAATCCTCAATGAGACCAGCGGCCATGGACGCCGGTCGTACTGAGATCTGGGAGAAGAAGGAAACTCGTGAAACCATTGCTTGGCCGATTGTTCTATTTTTCTTCGCGCTAGTTTCGCCTCACTGCGCTTCTCAAACATGAGCGGTGTCGCAACAAAAAGCAACGAAAAAGCGAACACCAAAAGTAATGTGACGTGCCATTTTGGGAATCGAAGATTGAGCGAAGGGGTCTGCTGGTTTAACTGTTCAGATTCGCAACACACTTCTCGCTTGCAGTTCGCCGTTTCTTCGCTAGAATGGCCCCATGGCGATCACACGTCGGCAAAAAGAGGTTCTTGACTTCCTTTCCAGCTTCACGGCACGTCACGGCTACTCGCCCTCGTATGAGGAGATGGCGTCCGGGTTGGGGCTGAGTTCCCTGGCTACGGTGCACAAGCATGTGACCAACCTGCAGAACAAGGGACTGCTGCAGCGGGCGCATAATCGCAGCCGCTCGATCGACGTTTTACCGCAACGATCGCAGAAGAAAAGCTTTGATCGCCTGCCCTTGCTGGGCCGGATTGCCGCGGGTCAGCCGGTGGAGGCGATCGAGAACGCTGAGTCGATTTCACTCGGCGACATCATCGGCGGGCGTGAGGTCTTTGCGCTCGAGGTGCGCGGTGACTCGATGCGCGACGAGCATATCGTCTCGGGCGACTTTGTGCTTGTGGAGCGGACGCGGACCGCGCGCGAAGGCGAGATCGTCGTGGCACTGATCGATGGATCGGACGCGACCCTGAAGCGGTTTTATCGCGAGGGGAGCCTGATCCGGCTGCAACCCTCAAATACCGAGATGGCCCCGATCTACGCGCCCGCCTCGAATGTCGCCATCCAGGGCAAAGTGCTGGGAGTCCTGCGAAAGTACTCCTGAGCCGGCTGGGAACCAACGGCTGTCTGACTGCGTATCCAGCTTCGACCCGTACTGCGAAGCTGGAGGCCCGCTTTGAACTCGTCCCGTAAGTCCCGGAAGCGGCTTTGGATCATTCTTGGCACGGTGGCTGCTGTGCTGATCGCCAGCGTGATCTTCGTTGCCCGAGCGCTCTCGACCCCGGACAAGCTGGATCCGTCGCAGCTCGGCAAGGCCGAGGTGGGCGATATCGCGCGGTCGGTGGTGGCGACGGGAAAGATCTGGCCGATCCAGCAGGTTGAGGTGAAATCCAAGGCCAGCGGCATTGTGACCAAGCTGGACACCGACATCAACCACCGCGTTCATGTGGGCGAAGTGCTCGCGCAGCTTGACCAGCAGGAGATTCTGGACGAGGTGGCCGCCCAGAAAGCGCAGCTGGCGGCGGCAGAGGCGAATTTGAAGTCGGCGCAAGCGGCCGTGTCTTACGACAGGGTTGCGGCCGAGGCTCCCGATCTTCCCGACTGGGAGCGGAACTGGCATCGCGCGGCGGAGATGGAGAAGTCCGGCGTGCTCTCGAAGCAGAACGCAGACCAGGCACAGCAGCAGTATCTGTCTGCCGCCAACGCGCGCGATCGCGCGGTGGCGCAGATTACGGTCGATACGGCCAAGCAGCGGCAAGCGGCGGCGCAGGTGGCGCAGGCCGAGGCGTCGCTGAAGCAGCTTGAGGAACAGCTCTCCTACACGACCATCACTTCGCCGATTGATGGCGTGGTGCTCTCGCGTGATGTGCAGGTGGGTGACGCGGTGAGTTCGATTCTCGTGCTCGGCTCGACGGCCACGCTGGTCATGACGCTCGGCGACACGCATGAGGTGTATGTAAAGGGCAAGGTCGATGAGTCGGACATCGGGAAGGTGTATCTTGGCCAGGCGGCGCGGATCAAGGTGCAGAGCTTCCCCGATCGCACCTTCTACGGCAGGGTGACGAAGATCGCGCCACTCGGGGTCGAGAAGGACAACGTAACAACCTTCGAGGTGCAGATCTCGATCGACAATCCGGGCGGCGAGTTGAAGGCGAACATGACCGCGAATGCTGAGGTCGTGCTCGAGGAGCACAAGCATGTACTCACCGTGCCGGAGCAGGCTGTTCTGTACGACAAGGACCGGAATGCCAGCGTGTGGGTGCCGGATCCGCATGGCAAGGATGGGCACCGCGTAGTCAAGGTGAAGACCGGGCTTTCGAATGGCAGCCGAGTAGAGATTACCTCCGGCCTGAAGCCTGGGGATACCGTCGTCCTGCAACAGACGTCGTAGGATTTTACGCAACACGCCTTGCGCCCACTCGGCGCAGGGCCAATACAAGGCGCGAGATCATGAGCTCAGCGCGATGGAGTACTCAATGAATCTTCGACCGCTTCTTCTCACAGCGTTACTCAGCGTCACAACGGTGGCGCTGGCCGACAACACCTTTGACAAGACCCTCAACGTATCGGCGCAGCCGGATCTTTATGTCTCGACTGGATCGGGCAACATCCACATCGTGCCGGGCAACGGCAGCCAGATTCATATCGTGGGCCACGTTCACGCGGGATGGAGCGCATTTGGCGACGTGAACTCGCGCGTGCAGCGCATCGTCGACAACCCGCCGATTGTGCAGAACGGCAACACCGTGCGGGTCGGCGAGGTGACCGACCACAGCCTGTTCAACAACATTTCGATCGACTATGACATCAACGTGCCGGCGGACGTAGCGCTGAATCTGCACAGCGGATCGGGTGACGTTGAGGTGACTAACGCAGGTCGTTTTCTCTCCGCCGGCAGCGGGTCTGGAAATGTGCGCGCGCATGGTATCCACGGGCCTGCGAATCTGGAATCCGGTTCCGGCGAACTGGTGCTTGAAGACGCAGGCGGCGGTGACGTAAAGGCGAAGACGGGTTCAGGAAACATTCAGATTCGCGACTTCAATGGAGCCCTGACTGCACGCAGTGGGTCAGGCAATATCGAGGCTGCGGGGCACCTGCAGGGCGGTGGCAGCATCATGACCGGCTCCGGCGATGTGCGCCTGCACCTTGCTCCGGACTCGCGGTTCACGCTGGAAGCGGCGACGGGATCGGGCGACATTCACGTGAATATGCCCGGCGTGGTTGCGGCAAATTCGGAGAGTTCGCGCCACCATCTGACGACCTCGGTCAACGGCGGCGGCCCGGCGCTGGAGATCCGCACCGGTTCGGGCGATATCCAGATCGCACAACGTTAGACCGATTCATTCGCGTGTTGCACAGTTAGCCGCAGAGCGAGCCCCTGCGGCTAGACTGTCTGGATGAAACGGCCCCGGCTTGTGGTCTTTGATCTGGATGGAACACTCATCAACTCATCCATCGATCTATGCAACTCAGTGAACGCGGCGATGCAGGGAGTGGGCAAGAGCACGCTGCCGAATGCGGTGATCGCAACCTACATCGGCGACGGGGCGGCCATGCTGGTGAGGCGCGTCCTGGGCGATCCCGGCGATCTGGATGCAGCGAATGCGTCTGCAGGTGATGCGCTGTTTCATCGTGCGTTTGAGCTTTTTCTTGAGCATTATCGCGAGCACAAGCTGGACAACACACGCTGCTATGACGGTGTGCTCGATTCCCTGCGCGCGATTCGCGAACGTAATCCGCAGCTTCCGATGGCGGTGCTGACGAACAAGCCGGTGAATCCTTCGCGGCAGATCTGTGACGCGCTGGCCCTGTCGCCATTCTTCTTCCAGAACTACGGCGGCAATTCATTCACGACGAAGAAGCCTGATCCGGAGGGCTTGCTGACGCTGATGCGTGAGGCGCAGGAGTTGCTCAGCGAGCCGCTATCGCCGGAAGAGGTCGTGATGGTGGGAGATTCGGATGTGGACGTGCTGACCGCGCGGCGTGTGGGAGCCCGTGCGGTGGGCTGTTTATTTGGGTTGGCCCCGCACTCGCTGGAGGCGGTGCAGCCGGACCGGCTGGTCGAGCATGCGTCGGAGTGGCCGGAGGCGCTGGGGCTTTAGCTCTTCGCTATTTTTTCCAGGCTCCGAGCAGGCGGCGCAGCAGGACGAGCTCTCCGACGTGATATGCCTCGTGGTCGGCGATCAGGAAGGCTTCGCGAAGCAGGTTTTGGCCACTCTTAGCCCAGGGAAAGGTCATGACAAGGTATTCGTCGTCGGTTGAGTCCAGAAGACGCTCGAAGCTCTGGCGGTCGGCGCGAATCTGTGCCACGCTCTTCTGCCATGCGCCGGAGCTGGGTGGTTCGGCTTGCTTCGGCCAGTAGTCGTCCGGCCATTTGAGCTCGCGATAGCTGCCGTCGTGATTACGGCTGAAGTCGAGGATGTCGCGCTGCGCAATGCGGAGATGCTCGAGCAACTGCCACGCGGAGTACGGCAGGCCATTGGGAACGGTGCCTTGCAGTTTGGCGGGCATGCCTTTCACGGCTTGATCGAAGGTGGCGTGCGCCTGGCCGCCATCGAGGAGGGCCTTGAGCTGCTGGCGGAGCTCGCCGCCGAGGCTGCGACCTTCGGGCCGAGCCGCATTCATTTTCGTTGCCATGCATCTGCTCCCTATCCGCGAGTCTCTACGTGCGTTGGATGCGCGTGGCCGGCTGCTGGCCACAGCCACGCGGCTCCGCGCACACCGCTGGAGTCGCCGTGCACGTTGCGGCGGATTGGAGTCTCTACGCCGCCGCCGAAGCCATAATCGCGCAGCCGGTCGGAGATGCCGCCACTGTATAGACGATCGATGCGCGAGACGCCGCCGCCCAGCACGATGACGTCGGGGTCGACGATGTTGACGATCGTCGAGAGACCACGCGCGATGCGGTCTTCCAGGCACACGAATGCTGCTTCGGCATCTGCATCGCCGGCAGCGGCAGCAGCCACGATCTCGGCGCCGCGAAGCGAGCGCCCGGTGACGCGCTTGAAGTTGCGTTCGAAGCCCGTGCCGGAGATCCAGGTTTCGAGGCAGCCGCGCCGGCCACAATAACACTGCGGGCCGGGGTATTCATCGGCCGTCATCCACGGCAGCGGTGTGTGTCCCCATTCGCCGGCGAGGCCGTTCGGGCCGGTGAGGAGCGCGCCGCGCACGACGACGCCGCCACCGCATCCGGTTCCGAGAATGACACCGAAGACAACCTCAGCGCCCACGGCAGCGCCGTCCGTCGCCTCGCTGATCGCAAAGCAGTTGGCATCATTTGCACAGCGAACCTCACGTTGGAGCGCCGTGCTCAGATCGCGCTGGAGAGGCTGGCCGTTCAGCCACGTGGAGTTCGCATTCTTAACCAGGCCCGTGGCAGCGATGATGGTGCCGGGAATCCCGACGCCGACAGTGCCCTGCATGCCGGTCTCGCACTCGAGGTCACGGACCAGCGTGGCGATGATCGCCACCGTAGCAGCGTAATCGTGCTGCGGCGTCGGGACGCGGATGCGGCGAAGCTCACGACCCGTGTCGTCAAGCGCCAGCGCCTCTGTCTTCGTGCCGCCGAGATCGACTCCAATCCGCATGTGCTCTCCGCTGGAAAATTCACCCACCGGGGCCTGCGAAAAGCAGCCTCCGGAGAGCGCAGTATAACGAGCGATGCGAGATTGGAGCGACCTCAGCGTGAGGAGGGCGCCTGAGGCGCGTCTTGCGGCGATGCGGGAAGCGTGTAAATGACCTCACCGGCGCGGGTGTAGTGCAGCTCCTCGCGCGCCTGATGCTCGATGGCCGCCGGATCGTTCTGCAGTTGGTCGACGTGATCGCGCAGGCGGCCGTTCTCCGTCTGGAGCTGCTGCATCTGGACCTGCAGTTCGCGCGCTTCCTCGCGCTTATACAGGAAGGCGGTCACACCGTTGTGGCCGAAGACAACGCCATATCCCATTACAACCGCGAGCGCCGCCGCGCCGAGCGTGGCCAGCTTCCGGCGAGATTCGTACAGGCGGGAGCGCACTGCAGCGATGACTGCAATGACACCAAACTTTGCCGAATTCTTCTTTTGTTTGCGCAAAGGCCCAGCCGGCAGACGATCTGGCTAAGTATCGCCGATACCAGGGAGGAAATTTCACAAATGCAGCAGAGTTGAACCACATTCGTCATCGATCATGCAAGCGGCACTGTGGCTGCCGGGAGTTTGGTATTCTGGGCTCCGACCGATGCGCATTCTGTTCGCCATCTCGCTGGTCGCGCTGGCTGCTTTGCTTTGGGCTTCGGTCTCGATCGCGCAACACATCTACCGCGCACGCCGAAGACAGCGCACGCTGTCGCAGGATAAGAAGAGGCGACAGCTCACGACGGTTCCGGTAGCACCTACCGCGTCCGACACAAAGGACGCGGGCCGGCATCGCAAGGCATCGTAAGATTCAGACGACCGACACTATGCAGACTGCTCTCACAAACCGCTTCGGACTCTCCCGCTCCCACGCCTTCGCCTCCACGATTCCGGGCAAGTTGACCCTTGGGCTGGCGGCGACGGCGATAATCGCGCTTGCGGCGCACGTCGCCTTCCCGCTGCCGTTTACCCCTGTTCCCTTCACCCTTCAACCGCTCGCCGTGCTTGGCGTTGGCTTGGCCTTTGGCCCCGCCGGCGGATTTCTGACGCTGCTCGCGTACCTCGTCGAGGGCGCATGCGGTCTCCCGGTCTTCAGTTCGGCAGGCCCGGGTGGCGTGGCGCAGCTCTTCTTCGGACCCACCAGCGGCTACCTGCTCTCCTACCCGTTGGTCGCCGCAATCACCGGCGGCCTGACGCGCCTGTTCGAGCGGCGGCTGTCGTTCTTCGTGTCGGCGGTCACCGGGTGCGCGGCCGCAACCGTTGTTCTCTTCCTGGCCGGCGCGAGCTGGTTCATGGCGCTCACGCACCTGCCGCTACGCGCCGTCTGGATCGCCGCCGTTGCCCCATTCCTGCCGGGCGAGACCATTAAAGTTCTTGCCGCTGCTGGCATCTACAGCACGCTCCGGCACCATTCCCGTAACAAGCGCTCTGCTTAAAGCATCTGAAGGAACTGATGACCCCCGCTGCATCTGCTGTCCGTGAAATTTCTATCGCTCATAGCCCCGACTCTGACGACGCGTTCATGTTCTATGGCCTGGCCACGAACAAGGTGCGCGTGCCCGGCTACCGCTTCGTCCATACGCTGACCGACATCGAAACGCTCAACCGCAAGGCGATGAATGAGCAGTTCTACGATGTGACGGCGATCAGCTTTCACGCCTACCCGTACATCCAGGAGAACTACACCTTGATGGCATGCGGCGGGTCAGTGGGCGAGAAGTATGGGCCCATGATTGTGGCTCCGCGGCCCTATACGCTGGACGAAATCAAGAAGATTCGCATCGCCGTGCCAGGGACCCTGACCACCGCATACCTGACGCTGAAGCTCTTCGCTCCGGAGATCGAAACCGCCACGGTTCCGTTCGACAAGATCATCCCGGCCGTTCTCGCGGGTGAGTTCGATGCAGGGCTGATCATCCATGAGGGCCAGTTGACCTACAGCCGCCAGGGTCTGATGAAGATTCTCGACCTCGGCCAATGGTGGTTCGAGCAGACCGGACTGCCGCTTCCGCTCGGCGGCAATGCGATCCGGCGCTCGCTCGGCGGCGATGTTCAGATCATCACGACGAACGCACTGCGCCAGAGTATCCAGCATGCGCTCGAACACCGCGAGGCTGCGCTCGAGTACGCGATGCAGTTCGCGCGCGACCTCGACCCCTCGCTCGCCAACCGCTTCGTCGGGATGTACGTGAATGAGCGCACGATCAACTACGGCGACGACGGACGTGAGGCGATTCGCAAGCTGCTCGACATGGGATACGAGCGCGGGATCATTCCGCAAAAAGCTGCGGTCGACTTCGTCGGATAGCTTCGCAGTCGGCGGCAGAAGACACTCTCGCATCGTGGTATACTTCTCTTCGTGCGCAAGCAGCCCCCGCGCACTCTCCTCGCGAACTTCCACGTAGTTCGCTCCGCTCACCCAGAGCGGATCAGGTCTGGACGCGTAGCTCAACTGGCAGAGCATTCGACTCTTAATCGACAGGTTGAAGGTTCGATTCCTTCCGCGTCCACCATCTATCTCTCGTCCTGAATCAGGGATAGAACTCCCGCTCTACAATCTCTGCCCTCGGTTCGCCTGCTTCCACCATTCGCGCCAGCAGCCGCTCCCGCAGCTCCGTTGCCGCCTGCTGCGGAGGCACACCGAACCCATGCACGAGCTCCGGATTGTCGCGCCGGCCCGCAAGATTCGTGAGCTGGTGGGGATCAGCGGGCAGGTTGTATAAGTACTCTTCCTGATAGCGATCGCTGGCAGCAGCCGTAGCACGGCCTGAACCTGGAGCCATCACCGCATAGGTCCACTCCGGTGTGCGCAGAGCGCGTCCGGTTCCCACTTCAGAGATCTGAACGTAGACCTCGTTGGACCAGCCGTCCGTCTCGCGATCGAGCAGCGGCATGAAGCTGCGGCCCTGCATCGATGCCGGCACAGGCAGCCCTGCAGCGGACAACAGCGTGGGCGTCACATCGATCTGACTTGTGAGCTCCGGAATTCTGACTTGTGAGCTCCGGAATATCGAGCGAGTGGTCGAACCCCGGACCCTGGATGACCAGCGGAACGTGAATCGAGCTCTCATGCGGGCTGCGTTTGTACTCAGCATTGCGAGTCCTGAAGTGGCAGCCGTGGTCGGTGAGGAAGAGGAAAATCGTGTCATCTTCCAGGCCGCGCTCAGCAAGCGTCTTGCGAATTTCGCCCACCGAGTCGTCGATGCTCTTCACTGCACCGCAATAATCCGGAAGCTGCTTCTGCCAATCGCCGGGCAGCGCTTTCAGATCGCCCGGCACAAACGGATTCGCGTACTTGCCCGCATATTCCTTCGGCGCCACGAAGCAGTTGCAGTCGTTCTGCTGATGGACCTCAAGCTGCGAGATCACGAGCAGAAACGGTTCATGCACGGTATTGAGGAATTGCTTTGCGCGCTGCGTGATGAAGTCTGCGCGGTACACACCGGAAAACGGTATCGCCTTCCCTGTACCGTCGTAAATTTCGCCTTCATAGGGATGCGACGTCCATTCGAGCTCGTTAGAACCCTCCCAGAAGTCGAGAAATCCACCTCTCTCGTTCGGTGCGACCCGGCCTCGATCCGTGTGTGTTCCCTTCTCGCCTTCGCGCGGGGCGAGATGCCATTTGCCGATGTAGTTTGCGGTGTACCCGGCTTTGCGAAGTTCGGTGGCGAGCGTAACCGCGTCCGGCGCGAGACCAAACCCATTGCGCCACACCCCATGCTTGTTCTGATATTGCCCGGTAAAAAGAGCCGCGCGTGAAGGCGCACAGACCGGCTGGTTCGTGATGTGGCTGCGGAGCAGCGTGCCGCGGCGCGCCATGGCGTCGAGGTTCGGCGTCAGTTGCATTGGGTTCAGCCCATAAGCGGACACAAAATCCCAGCGGAACTGATCCGATATGTAAAGGACGATGTTTGGCTTTCGCCGGCCTGCACGGTTCTCCTGCGCATCCAGCGCCGCCGCTTCAGACCGGGCCGCGGGAAATGCGGCGGCAACGGCCGAGCCTTTGATGAAATCCCTGCGGTTAAGTCCGAGTGTCGACGATTCAGTGTGCCGGTTCGATCCGCTCATTGGCTGTGATTGTATCGCCCGGCGAAAATGGTATGGACCACAAGAACTCACCGATATCGTACAAACTCATTTCACGCGACTATGGAACACTGAAGTTAAGAATGATCAGCAGCAAACACACTCTGAAGGGCGAGCCAACTGAACCGCCTGCTGTGACAACGCAGCACAGGCGATCAGCAATCCGCACGACTGTTATTGCATGCCTTCTGGTCCTCGCGACGGCCCATTGCATGCTCAGCATCTTCTACACAAACTATTCGTTCATCGACCTGGCGGCATACGCCAACGGGCATGAGCGAATGCCTTTCCAGGGCCGCGTATTGATGTCGTTTGTGCTTCGCGCGACGCAGCACTCACAGGCTCTGCTGAAGCTGGTTCCACGCTTTACTGAGCACGTGCCGGCCCTCGAGACCTTCACGGTTTACAAATTGACCAGCCTGATTGCGGCGCTGATTTCGGCCATCGGTCTCGGCGCCGGCCTGGCACTCGCCTCGCGGCGGCTCGGGCTGCGTCGCTGGTGGCTCGCCTGGTCACTGCTTCTCATCATCTTGTACGCCAGCTACGCCGCACGGTATGAGCAGCCGCTCTGGTACCCGTACGACATTCCACACCTGGCGATCTTTGGCTTAGCGACGATCTTCCTCTTCATCGATGCTCCTGTCGCTTTTCTCGGCGCGATCATGCTCGACAGTCTTGTTCGTGAGACGGCCGTCTTTGCGATCGTGCTCGCGTTCGCAATGCGCTGGTCTCAGCGGAGATGGAAGACGATCCTCGTGATCGCCGCGGTCGGCTGGGGTGTCGTGATGGCAGCCACACGGTATATCTACCGTGCCAACCGGCCGGTCGGGCTACCGCGGCTCGAACAACTCCGTTATCTGCTGCCCTGGCATTGGCCTCAGCTTTTCAGCGTGGTTGCCTTCCTGCCGATCCCGGTGCTGCTGGCGCGACGATATCTTCCCGCAATCCATCGACGCGGCCTCTACGCAGCTTGCCTGTTGATCCTCGCCACCTATTACTTCGCGAACTGGGTGGAGACCCGAGCGTGGATCGAATGGTCCACTGCATTTGCGATCTGGGCAGCGCTGGAGCTCAGCGCCGCGCCTCTGCAGCCCACCACATCGACCGATCGCTAATCGAGGTCGAAATCGCGCAGCGGCTTGTCGGTCACAGGTGACTCCTTCGCCTTCTTGACCGCCTCGGCGAACTTCTTGGCCAACACATCATCCTTGTTCTTCTGGGCCTCGACGGACTGCGCGAAGATGCTCTCGCGGCGGGCGTCGGCGTCTTTCAATGCACGCGCCGCGGCCCCGAGATCTTCGAATGTCTTCTTCCTTGGCGCAGAGGTATGGGCGATGATCTGCCGGGTCACCGGATCGATCTTCAACATCGCTCCGCAGTCCGGACACATTACTTCAAACGGCTGATCACTCATTCCCATCACGCACCTGCCTCACCTCACATTGTATGGCGGAGCAGATGGAGGTACATAGGGAGCGTAGTAGTAGCGCGGAGTGTCACAGATCGCCCAGATGAGCGCGATGATCCAGCCCACCACTGTCCAGCTCAGGAAAATGTTGATGACCAGGATCCATCCGAAGTTTCGCGCGTGACGGACGCCCGCGATGATCGCCGGCAGAAAGTGCAGGACAAGCATCGGAAGCAGGAAAACCATGAAGAAGATGTGCACAGAAACCTCCAACAGGTTCTACGTCAAATTGGGCCCTGGAGTTCCTACAGGAAGATTATGCGATGGCCGGGGCATTCCTGCGCTGCATTCTCCACCAGCAGCCTGGGCAGGCCCTCGCCATAGCGCGCCAGGAACCATATCCCGCCGATCACCCGCTCCTGCAGGTGTCCATCCGGGAACAGGTTCAGCATGAGCGCGTTCGCATGCTTGCGCAGCGAACCTTCGCGCTGCACCTCGAAATCGGCAGCCATACGCCGCAGCCGGTTCATCTGGTAGCGCATCTTGTTCGCCGAAACGCCGGCGGCACGGCCCAGCTCCGAACTCATGGCTTCCATGTACTCCGTCAATGCGCCAAGTTCTTCGTCCAACGCATTGCCGGCCGCCGCAAGCTTGCGCTTCAACTCAATCGGCATCGCCCGCGCGCCGAGCCGCTGCGCTAATGCATCGGCCGTCTTCGCCTCCCATACCTGCGGAAGCTCCGCTTCATGCGAGGCCATCACCTTCGCCAGCGCGGGCTCGATAAGCGTCGCCGACAGCCGCGGCAGAATGGGCGTGACGCGCCCAAGAATCTGCTCATATACCACACTCGACTGCGCGAAATACGCGATCTCCGCGGGCCCGCCGATGTACGCTGCGGTCGGAAGAATTGCATCCTGAAACACCGGCCGGAGAAGCGCGTTGGGACTCAGGCGCTCCGGCGCGGACTCCAGGATTGCAAGAAGCTCGTCCGTCGAGAACGTCTGCCCGCCGGCCTTCCATGCGCCGTTCTCCACACGCCGCAGCGGCTGGCGCGCGCCCGTCTCCGCATCCAGCAGGAACAGCAGTGAGTGCCCGGGCGAGACCAGAACCTGCGCGTGATAGCCGCTCCTTGTCAGTTCCTCTGAGCGCTCCAGAAGTGCGATCTCCAGCGCCTCCGCATGCTCGATCGCGGCCCGGAGCACCGGCGCTCCGAGCTCATGAAAGCTATGCGACGAAGCATCCATCACGACCAAACCGAACTCTGCGAACACTGCGCTGATGAGCCTGCCAAGCCCCTTCGCCAGCGTCGTCCCGGGCTGCGCCGCATAAGACTCGCGCAGCAGATCAGCGACCGGACCCCATCCGATCAACTCACTCGCGCGTTCAACAGCTGCGTCGAGCTTCGCCCGGCCCTCTTCCGTCTCTCCATCGACGCGCAGCGTGCCAACTGAAACCGGGCGCACAGGATCGAGCCCGAGCTTCAACGTCTCGAGCTCCGCCTTGGCCGGCAGGCTGATCTGGTCCACCTCGGCAAGGTCGTGGTCTTCACTCGCGAGCCAGAAGACTGGAACATGCTTGCGGCCAGTCACCGCGCTGGCGTCCTGCGCTTTGCGAATCGCCGTGGCGGCCTTCAGGATCGTCAGCAGCGGGCCGCCGAACAGAGCCACCTGTTGACCCGTGACCACAGCGGCGGCGCCGTTGCGCAGATGCTCGATATTCTCTCGAGCCACATCCCCTGCCCCAAACTGCTGCGCCTCGTCGAGCAGCAATGCCGCGAGTCGCTCGCGATGCTCCGGACTCAGTTCGGGCGCGCTCTTCGCCCAGCCGAACCCGAACGGCTCACACGGATACCAGCGGCGCAGCGAAGCGGCATCAGCAACGGCCGGTTCCAGAAACGCGCGCAACAGCGGTGTCGTTCCCGGTGCGGTCGATATGGGTTGACACTGAACTTCCATTCGCCTGGTCTCCGCCTGTTCCTTGAGCCTGTTGGATGCTCCGTCCCGCGGCCCGATGCAGAATTCGCTCCCTCATCGTGTACTGTACCCTCATGCCGACCCGGAAGACGCCTGCCTTGAAAAAGAAGAGCACTCCATCAACAAAGAAGCCCTTCAAATCCCCTGCCACAGCACAGAAGGCCACCCCCGCGAGCAAGAAAACCACCGGCCGCGCCCGTACGCTCTCGTCAAAGACCGTTTACCAGGGCAAGGTCTTTTGGGTCACTACCGACGAGGTGCTTGAGCCCGGCGGCATTCGCGCACGGCGCGATGTCGTGCGCCACAACGGCTCGGTGGTCATCCTTGCCATCGACGATCGCAAGAATCCAAACGACCCCGACGTCATGCTCATCCGCCAGTATCGTCACGCCGCAAGCCAGTTCCTTCTGGAGCTCCCGGCCGGCCGCATCGAGCCCGGTGAGAAGCTGATGCCTGCCGCCAAACGCGAGCTGCTCGAGGAGACCGGCTACCGCGCGAAAAAGTGGTCACGCCTGGTGCAGTATTACGCCAGCCCAGGGTTCGTCGCCGAGTCCATGGACATCCTCCTGGCCGAGGACCTCATCCACGCGCCCGGCGAAGGGACGCCCGACGAAGATGAACATATCGAGCTGCACCCCACGCCGCTATCGGAGGCCGTCCGGCTCGCCCTCACCGGCAAACTGCACGACGGCAAATCGCTGATTGGAATACTCTTCTATGCCACAAGGCGTCTTGTTTCGATTTAGCGAAAAATTTTTCCGGCAAACAAACATGACTTAGCTTCTTTGTACTTTGTGCGACAAACCAACGCACAACTCTCCTGAGAATCTTTGCTTTCTACGCATTACAGAGGAGAAGTGAGGAAAGCAATCTCATGGGTCAGTACAAAGGCGTCATCAAGTGGTTCAACAATGCAAAAGGGTATGGCTTCGTCGGGCGTGACGGGGCTCCCGACCTGTTCGTTCATTACACCTCGATCCAGCACGACGGTTATAAGAGCCTGCGAGAGGGCGATCAGATCGAGTTCGATGTAGTGCAGGGCCAGAAGGGGCCGCAGGCCGACCAGGTCGTTGTCGTAAAACAGGCCTGAGCCGTTCGCCCGCTACAATCGAGGGCGGACGACCGCCAACGATGGACAACATTACGCTCGCTCGCCTTCTGGATGAGACCGCTGCGCTGCTCGAGATCGACGCGGCAGATCCGTTTCGCGTGCGCTCTTACCGACGCGCGGCCGAGGCCATCGAACAGCAGACCGCAAACCTGGCCGCGCTCGCCGAGTCGGCTCCGAAGGCCCTCCTCGCCATCCCCGGCATCGGCAAAACCATGGCCGCCAACATCTGCGATCTGGTCGCCACGGGCACGATGCCCCTCCGCGAGCAGTTGCTGGCGCGCTACAAGCCGACCATGCTGGAGCTCCTGCGCCTGCCCGGCATGGGCCCAAAGACGGTCGCAATGGTCTACTCCGCACTGGGCATCGCCGACATCGATGCGCTCGAAGAAGCAGCCAAACGCGGAGACCTCCTGACGCTGCCGCGGATGGGCCAGCGCTTCACCGACAAGCTCATCAAGGGCATTGAAGATTACCGCAAAAACTCTTCGCGATTCCGCATCGATGTCGCGCGCGAACATGCCGAACGCATCAGCGCCCTCATCCGCGAGTTCCCCGGCATCGAGACCATCACTCCGGCGGGCAGCCTCCGCCGCGGCCGCGAATCCGTAGGCGACCTCGATCTGCTCGTCACCGGCCCTGCCTGCGAACCTGATGCCGTCGCTGCAGCCGTCGAGTACGTCGCCGCGCTTCCGCTCATCGACAAGCTCCTCGCCAAAGGCCAGAACAAGGTCAGCTTCACGCTGCGCAACAACCTGCAGGTCGACGTGCGCCTGCTTCCCCGAGCCAGCTACGGCGCTGCACTCCAGTACTTCAGCGGCTCCAAGCACCACAACGTGGCGCTCCGTCAGCGCGCCATCAAACGCGGCCTCACTCTCTCGGAGTACGCTCTGCTTCGACTCGAAGACAACACCATCGTCGCCGCGGCTACCGAGCAGGAGATCTACAACGCCCTCGAGCTCGACTACATTCCACCCGAGCTGCGCGAGAACTGTGGAGAGATCGATGCAGCTGCGAAGCACACGCTGCCGCAGCTCATAACCCGCAGCGACATCCGCGGTGACGTCCACATGCACACCTTCGAGTCCGACGGCGCAAACTCGATCCGCGAAATGGCCGAAGCCGCCATCGCCCGCGGATTGGAATACATCGCCATCACCGACCATTCGAAAAATCTCGCCATGACGAACGGCATGGATGATGCGCGTGCACTCGCCCATGCGACACGAATCCGCGAAGCTTCGCAGCAGCTCGCTGAAGAGTTCGCCGCTCACCGCGGCCCCCAGTGGGATCGCTATCAGGCTCAACTCCAGCAGGACGAGTCCCACGCCCGCAAGCCCCTCGTTCCGTTTCGCATCCTTGCCGGCGTGGAGGTCGATATCCTGCTGGACGGCACGCTCGATCTCGAGGACGACACGCTTGCGCAGCTGGACGTCGTCGTCGCCAGCGTGCACTCCGGCTTCAACCAGACGCCGGAGGAGATCACCGCCCGCGTCCTTCGCGCCGCAGAGAATCCGTACGTCCACATCCTCGGCCACCCCACCGGCCGCAAGGTCCTCAAGCGCGAACCCTACAAAATCGACATCGAGCAACTCCTGACAACTGCCGCCCGGCTCGGAGTTGCCGTCGAACACAACGCCTCCCCTGCCCGCGCCGATCTCTCCGACCTGAACCTTCGCCGCGCGAAGGAACTCGGCTGCAAGATCGCGGTCAATACCGACGCGCACTCCACCGATGAGCTCGATCAGATCGACTTCGGCATCGTTCAGCTTCGCCGCGCCTGGCTCACCCCGGCCGACGTCCTGAACACGCTCCCTGTCGATGAATTTCTCGCCCGCATACAACGTAAACCCTGATTGGCGTTATCCTTTCGAGCATGGCTGATCGCCCCGTACTCGCAGTCGTCCTCGCGTTCATCATCATGGTGGTGGTGGCCGTAACCGTTTATCTTGTCATCCCGCACAAAATTACCGCGCTGTCTGTGTCGAAGGTCGATGTATTCGCTCCCCACACCGAATTCAAGGCATCTCAGGGAACCTCCGGCCAAGTGGTGGGCGAGCCAGGTCAGTCGGAAGATGATCTCTACGTCGTCGCGCACATCAACATCACGGACAGGCTCCATCAGCGCGTGTTTATCAGCGGCTGGTCTGCGACCGTAATGTTCCGCGACGGATCCACCGAAGACTCCACCCTGATCGCCAGGTCGGAGCTCCCGCGCCTGGAACAGATGTTTCCCCAGATCGCGGCCCTCGCACCCGATCCCATCGGTGACGGCGACGAACTGGATCCCGGCGTCACCAAGACCGGTTCCATCGTCCTCCTCTTCCCGAACACCACCCAGGAGAAATGGAACACCAAGGGCTCTGCGGTGCTCACCATTGACCTTCACGAGCACGTCGCACAAACCGTCAAACTGCCCTAGCCATCACAGTTCATCGCAAACAAGAATAGGGCCGCATCCCATGGACGCGGCCCTTGTTCTTCGCCTGCACAAACCAGCTTACGGAACTGAGATCGGTGCCGGTGCATTCTTCGGCGTGCTCAGATAGCCCGAGACCGAGTTCTTGCCGATATTGTTCACCACGATCTCAAACAACGCCGGCGTCTTGCCCGAGTAGAACTGCACAGGCTCGTCGACGTTCTTGTCCTTCTTCTCAATGACCCGGTCGTCGGAGTCCACATTCATCGTGTACTTCGCGTGCTTCTCGTTCACCTTCTTGAGCTGCAGCTTCACCGTCCCCACATTCTGAGCCGGCCCGCCCTTCTGCAGCGTGAACTCGTAGTAGTTCCGCTCGCCACGACGCTTCAACTCCATCAGCTCGTCGTGATTGGTGGCAATCAGCCCGCTCATCACCCCCTGGTCGCCGACCACGCGCGTCAGCTGCCCCTTGGTCTGCGCGAGATCATTCTGCGTGTTGGACAGATCCGTCTTCGTGCTGGCCACGTCCGTCTTCACCGCCGACACATCCTGCTTCACTGCGCCGACCTGCTGCTGCGTCTCAACCTCTTCCTTGCGCAGACGAGCTGTCGCCGCAATGGCCTGCCTCTGCGCGGCCACGAGCTGATTGGACTTGTCCTCCAACTGCTTCTGCGTGAGTCCGACACTCTGTCCGAGCGCCTCGCCCTGGGCACGCATACGCTCATTCGTGTCCTCGAGCTTCTCGCTCAGTTGCGTGTTCTGCTGTGTCGCCGCCGTCAGTTGGCTCTCCGCTGCCGTCAGATGGTTCTGCAAACCGAGACTCCAGCCGAGCGCACCCAGCGCCAGCAACAAACTCACCACGGAGATCCCGATCAGCCATCCTGGGGCTTTCGATTGGACTACGTACTCACGTTCCAGATCGCTCATGCCCTTGCTCCTCCTTAACGTCCAATGCGCCTTTTTCCGCTTAAAACTTATCAACTGGCGCAGCTTGGCTTTGGTGTTGGACGCATCCGCCCGGCAAAAGGTGTGTGTCTCGGCAAAATCTTCTTACCTGAACCCCCCGACCCACATAGGGCTGGCGGTCCTTTCCCCTCTACACTATACGAGGAGATGTCCCCCGCCCTTACCCCCGATTTCGTCATCGCCGGCGCAGGAATCATAGGCCTCACACTCGCCCTCGAACTGCACGCGCGCGGCGCTTCCGTTGCGGTCCTGGACACTGCCGCTGCCCTCAGCGGCGCCTCCAGCGCTGCGGCCGGCATGCTGGCCGCCAAGGATCCGCACAATCCTGCCGAACTGCGCGATCTCGCCGCGTTCAGCATCTCGCTGTATGACGATTTTCTCGATCGCCTCTCCGCACTGTCCGGTCTCGACGTTCCCTACCAGACGTCCACGACCATCGAGTACCTCGACGATGGCCATTCCTTCGAACTGCAGGAGAAATCCGTCGACCCCCGCCAGCTCGGCGCTGCAGCCCGGGAAGCCGCTCGCCGCTCGGGCATTCCTGTGCTTGAAAACTGCGAGCGCATTCAAATCACCGAAACCCCGGACCGTATCACGCTTACGCCGCTACACGGACCTGCACTAACCGCGGATCGGCTCATCCACGCCTCGGGCGCCTGGTTCAAAGGACAGTTCGCAGGCAAGCCCGCAATTACCCCGCGAAAGGGCCAGATGCTGCGCGTGCGTCTGCCGTCCACCCTGCGTCTCGAGCAGGTCCATCGCAGCTCCGCCATTTACATCGTGCCGCGCACTCACGGTCCCCAGGCCGGCACCGCCCTGATCGGCGCTACCGAAGAAGACGCCGGCTTCGACCTTCGCACCTGCGCGGCCGACCTCCACGAGCTCCGCGTTCGCGGCTCCGCCTTGGTTCCTTCACTTGCCGACCCCACCGCCGCTCCGCAGGTCGAAGCATGGGCCGGACTCCGTCCAGCCGCTGCCGACGGTCTTCCCTTAATCGGCCACCTGCCTGGGTCAACTCGCCAATCGCTCGCCGCCGGCCACTACCGCAACGGCATTCTGCTTGCGCCAGGCAGTGCCCACGCACTCGCCGATATGCTCGAAGGCAAGCCCCCCGCAGTCAACCTCCAGCCGTTTGATCCTGGCCGCCTGATGCAATGATCTCGCCCGCCCAAACCGATATTCGGCTATCGCATCGTGACAATCGTTTTCCTGCTCTCCGATAATCAGTAACGCTGTTGCTATTTCCCGCTCGGAGCACCTCGAAATGTCCAAGACTGCACCCAAAGGCCTGCAGGACGTCGTCGCGAATGAATCCTCCATCTGCTTCATCGACGGCGCGCGCGGCATCCTCTCCTATCGCGGCATCGACATCCACGAACTCGCCGAGCGTTCGACCTTCGAAGAGACGACCTACCTCCTCTGGAAAGGCAAGCTCCCCACCGCATCCGAGCTCAAGGAGTTCACCCAGCAGCTCGCCGCAGCACGTACCTTGCCTTCGCAGGCCATCGACTTCCTCCGCACGCTTCCGAAGACAGCCTCGCCCATGGAAGTCCTGCGCACAACCGTCTCTCTGCTCTCCACCTACGACCCTGATGCGAACTCCACCACGCACGAATCCAATCTGCGCAAGAGCTTCAACCTGACCGCGCAGATCGCCATGATCATTGCGTCCTTCGATCGCATCCGCAAAGGCAAGAACCTCGTCGAGCCCGACCGCTCGCTCTCCCATGCGGCAAACTTCCTTTACCTCCTGAACGGCGAAAAACCTTCCCAGACCGCCACACGCGCGCTCGACGTCGCCCTCATCCTCCACGCCGATCACGAGCTCAACGCCAGCACCTTCGCCGCGCGCGTCATCGCCGCCACGCTTTCTGACATGCATTCCGCCATCACCGGCGCAATCGGCGCGCTCAAAGGCCCGCTGCATGGCGGAGCCAACGAGGCTGTGATGCGCATCCTCTACGCGATCGACAAAGCCGGCGAAGATCCGGTCGAGCACGTGCGCGGCATGCTGCAGCGCAAGGAGAAGATCTCCGGCTTCGGCCATCGCGTCTACACCACTGAAGACCCGCGCGCCACGCACCTTCGCCGCATGTCCGAGGAGCTGGGCCGCGACGCAAACCCCAAGTGGTACGAGATGTCGCGCAAGATCGAGCTCTTCGTAAAGGACCAGAAGAAGCTCAACGCCAACGTCGACTTCTACTCGGCGTCCACCTACACCACACTCGGTATCGACATCGACCTCTTCACGCCAATCTTCGCCGTCAGTCGTATCGCCGGCTGGTGCGCGCACGTCATCGAGCAGCACGACGACAATCGCCTCATCCGCCCGCGCGCCGAGTACACCGGCCCGGCATACCCGGCCCCCTACACGCCGATCGAGAAACGCTGATAAAGCGGAAGAGCCCGTCTTTAGGCGGGCCGTAGCGACGTATGAAAATTGCAGGGCACGGCTTCAGCCGCGCCTGTGCTCTACTCAAGAAGCACAGCGGTGACCGTCACTGTCTTTCCTAACTCCTCACCTCTAACCCCTAACTCCCTCTCTACTTCGATCCCGGCGGCACAATCCCATTCATCCGCAGATACTCCACCATCTGGCCGTAATGGTCGTATCCATGCGCAGCGATGAACGACGCAATCACTGCGCGCGTGTGCAGACCGTCCACTCCATCAAATGCGACGTATGCATTCTCCGGAGTAATCGACGCGATTGCCTTATGCGCGTAGGCGAACGACTCCCCAGCAGCCTTCAGCAACTCATCCTTGCCCGTCAGACCGTTGATCGTCTTCGGATCAACCGGCACCTTCTCCCCCAGAATCTTCGAAGCGAAGAAGTAGTTCGCCAGGGTCACGTGCGAAATCTCCTGCGCAAACGTCCGTACTCCCTCGTATTTGGCGCCATTGGTTGACGGCGGCGCAAAGCTGTATTTATCCGCGGGCATCGCCTTCGCCACTCCCATGAATTCATGCTCGAACAGGTTCAGCAGTTCATCCTCCGCCTGCACCGGCGACATCGCAGTGCCCGGAGCCACCTTCGCTTCCATCGCACTCATCTGCGCAGAGCCCGCCAGCGTCGACCCGGCGAGAACCAGAACCGCGCAACAATACCCCACGCCATAACCAAGCCGCATAGATCACCTCACCCTGTAAGTTTTGTGACGCCAACAGGCTAGCAGAGCCGGCATCGCAACTTGTCACTGAACCAGATACTCTCGTCACAGATGCGCATCGACCTGGACGCCAACGCGACCACGCCCGTCCTCCCGCAGGTCCTGGAGGCGATGCAGCCCTTCTGGCTCGAGCGCTACGGCAATCCCAGCTCTGCCCACCAGGGCGGTCAACGCACCCGCGCAGCCGTAGAGCACGCACGCACCGCCGTCGCGTCCCTTCTCCACTGCGCCCCCAAAGAGATCGTCTTCACCTCCGGCGGCACCGAGAGCGACAACCTCGCACTCTCCGGCATCCTTCAGCCATTCTTAGACCGCAGAGCTTCTAATAATGAAGCCCACAACGAGCCCGCGCATCTGATCACGACAAAGATCGAACACCACGCGGTCTTGTTCGCTGCCGAGTCCCTCGAGCGCCGCGGTATCGAAGTCACCTATCTGAGTCCCGACCACAACGGCGTCATCAACCCCGCAGACGTCGAAGCCGCCATGCGCCCGCACACAAAGCTCGTCAGCGTCATGCTCGCGAACAACGAGACCGGCGCCATCCAGCCCGTCGGCAAGATCGCCCGCATCGCCAAGGCGCACGGCGCGATCATGCACACCGACGCCGTGCAGGCGGCCGCCAAGCTGCCGCTGAATCTAGGCAGTCCAGCCCTTTCCGGCGAGCTCAAAAACGTCGACCTGCTCTCCATCTCCGGCCACAAGATGTACGCTCCGCAGGGCACCGGCGCGCTTTTCGTGCGCCAGGGCATCGAACTCGCTCCGCTCTTCCTCGGCGGGCCGCACGAGCGCCAGCGCCGCGCCGGCACTGAAAACGTTCCCGGCATCGTCGGCCTCGGCCGCGCCGCCGAGCTCGCCACCGCCTGGCTCGAAGGGCAGGACCACCAACTCGTCGCTCGCACGAACCAGCCCACCGCGCAGATCCCTGGCTCTCAATCGCCCGCCGAACTCATCGCTCGCCGCAGCCACTTCGAGCGCCGTCTGCTCGCCCTCATTCCCGGCGCAACCATCAACTCCGGCGACGCTCCACGCATCTCCAACACCATCAACCTGCGCATCGATAAAGAAAACGGCGGAA
>Ga0070741_10001474_pt1 | contig 71488 bp, 64 predicted proteins | sample Coa_R1_4_FD_66440 | JGI IMG/M metagenome (GOLD analysis project Ga0070741, IMG submission 66440) | Surface soil microbial communities from Centralia Pennsylvania, which are recovering from an underground coalmine fire - Coalmine... | ecosystem: Environmental > Terrestrial > Soil > Unclassified ... | reverse complement strand
CTATGACGTGTCGAGCCTGATCGCGGTGGGGGACACGACGGCTCGCGCGACGATCGGGAGCAATGACGACTGTCTGATGTGGGTTGGGCAGCTGCTGTCGGTGGCCGGGGGCACCCTGGGAACGAGCACACCAACGGCGACGACGACGGTGCCCAGCGCCCAGGTGGCCATCGTACGGAACTTCGCGGATCCCGAGATCGACCGGCTCGTGTCGTATCTGAACGAGGTGGGCATTCCTAGTCGCGTTTACGATCCCGCGACGCTCTCGTTCGCCGACGTTCAGGGGGCGGAGCTGCTCATCTGGGATGACCTAGGTTGTCGGGACCCATTCCCGCAACCGTCCTGTCCAGTTACCGCGTCGGGACTGACGGATGGCCTCGTTGGCGTGTTCCAGTCGGCTTCCGATCGCGGGATTCCGTTGTACTTCATCGGGGACGACCTGGCCTTCTCGACATCGCGCGTGTCACCCACGGCAGGCGCACAGTGGACGAGTCTCATCCACCTGAACAGCACCGACTCGAACCTCGGCGGGAACGGAACTGTCACGATCGTCGACACGGTTCACCCGGTCACGAATGGGCCCTTTGGCGCCGTGGGTAGCTTTGACTATGCGCTCGATCTCGACCAAACGACTCAAACGCTCACTGGTGAGACACTGCTTGCCGTGTCAGGCGAGGACCCAGTGGTCCTTGTGTTCGATCCCTCAGCGACCGGCGCGAGCTCGCCGCGTGCGCGAGCGCGGTCAACAGGAGTTCGGTCGGTCACGCAGAATGCACAAGCGTACAGCGGGTCCAGCGCGGCCGGGATCATCGAAAAGAAGAAGCTCTTCCAAAACGCGGTGGCGTGGCTGCTGCAGGCCAGCCCACCGCCCAGCACGGCGACGCCGACGGTCCAGGTCAGCGTCAATCCCACGGCGACCGTGCTCCAGACGGGCACGCCGACCGTCACCGTGACCCAGACGGCCCAGGTGGGTGCGACGCCGACCGCGACGAGAACGCCCACGTCAGTCGCCGGAAACGTGCGCGCCTGGGGCCTCAACGGTAGTGGCCAGCTGGGGAATGCGACGACGACGAACAGCTCGACTCCGGCCACCGTGACCGGCCTCACGAACGTGGTGGGCCTCGCCGGCGGGAATAATTTCAGTCTGGCGGTTCGCGGCGATGGATCGGTGTGGGCGTGGGGTGACAACGGAAACGGCGCGCTGGGTAATGGAACGTTTACGAACAGCTCGTCGCCGGTGCCGGTGAGCAACCTCACGGGGGTGACCGCCGTCGCTGCCGGGTTGGATCACAGCCTGGCGCTCAAGAGCGACGGAACTGTTTGGGCGTGGGGCGCGAACTTCTTCGGTCAGCTCGGGGATGGAACAACGATCTCACGTAGCCTCCCCGTACCGGTGACTGGGTTGACGGGTGTGATCGCCATCGCGGCTGGAGAGGACCACAGCCTCGCCCTCAAAGGCGATGGAACTGTGTGGGCCTGGGGGTTCAATGCTGATGGTGAGCTGGGGAACGGCACGACGGCCAACAGTCCCACCGCGGTGCAGGTACCGGGACTGACCGGTGTTCGGGCGATCGCGACGCATCTCGGCAGCCACAGCCTCGCACTCATGGGCGACGGGTCGATCCGTGCGTGGGGCGCCAACTCTTTCGGTCAGCTCGGGGACGGTACGACCACCCAACGAACATCACCGGTCACGGTCGGGATCAGCGGGGCCGTCGCCATCGGCGCGGGCCAGTTCCACAGCCTGGCGGTGAACAACAACGGCGCCGTCCTGACGTGGGGAGACAATGACCAGGGCCAGCTCGGAGACGGAACCCAGCTGAACCGGGTGGCCCCGGTTCAGGTGATTGGCCTCAGCGGCGCCATGGCCGTCAGCGGCGGTATCGGCCACAGCCTCGCCCTCAAGAGCGACGGTAGCGTCGCAGCTTGGGGCAGCAATGCGGATGGGCAGCTGGGGAACGGCACGACGTCGAATAGCACGACTCAGGTGCAGGTAAGCGGGCTGACGGGGGTGTCAGTCATTGCTGCAGGCGGTTCGCACAGCCTCGCCATCAGTCCGTTCGCGGTCGCAGGCTCGACGCCCGCGGCGACCGGTGTCACGGTCGCAACCGGCACCTCGACGCCGACTGCTTCGCCCACGGTCGCGTCCGCAGTGACGCCGACGCCCACCCAGACTGCCGCGCTCGCGTGCATCCTGGCCGTCGTTCTGCCCGGCCCCACGGACACGCCGACTCCGGTTCCGCCAACGGGGACGCCAACACCGCTCGCCGCGTCGCCGACGCCGCTGGCAACGGGCACACCGACCGCGCTGCCCGCCTGCACGGCGACTCCGTCGCCCAGCCCGACCCCATAGCGGTCGAGCGCGCGGCCCACGCCACGCCCGGATTTCCGCCTTACCGCGCCACCCGTGCCGCTTCGGCATACCCATGAGCACGCCACGCCGAACGCGCCCGGCGAAGGACGTCAGGCGCGAGCGCCATGACGACGGGGAGCACGAGGAACAGTCCGAGCCGCTCGTCCACGACCTGGTGGCTGAACTGGTGCTGGTACATGGCGATGGCGGCGGTCAGCGTGAAGCCAGCGCACACGCGCACGAGGCGCGACTGCCACCCGAGCGCGGCTGCGACCGCGAGCGGCCAGGTGTAGTACCAGGGCATCATCCACGTGTTGACCACCAGGAGAAATACCAGGAGCACGCGCGCGGATCCGGCGAGCACGTCGCCCATCGACCGGAGCCGGAGGGCCTCTCCGGCGATCCACACCACGAGCGCCACCTTCGCCACGATCTTGAAAGCGCGGAATAGTGGGTCGTAGACGTCGTTCCAGCTCATCCCCGACGCGTTTGTGAGGCTCGTGGTCACGCTCGTCAGAAGCCCGTCGGGCCAGAAGTTGTTTATTCGTGGGCCGGTCATCCAGTACAGGACCGGCCCAAACGTTTCCGCGCCCTGGAACCAGGGGAGATACAGCAGCGCGACGACGAGCGCGATTGCGGCGGCGCGAAGCGCGAGCCGTGGCAGGTGGAGCAGCCGACGGCCATCGAGCACAGCGGACGCGCGGATGACCGGATGGCGGTCCCGATGAAACTCGGCAGATTCTCCATCTTTGGCGCGGCTGGCACTCCAGACTAGGAGAAGCGGGGCGATCAGGACTGACGTGTACTTGGTGGCGACGGAAAGACCCAACCCGACCGCGCCGGCGAGCGGGCGCCCCGAAACGGTCAGGAGGATGCCCACCAGGACGAAGGTCAGCATCAGGACGTCGTTGTGTCCATTGAGGCAGAACTCCACGAGTAGGAGGGGGTTCCATGCGTACGCGAGAATTGCCGAGGTCTCGCGGCCCGGAGCGACGCGGCGCGCGATCGACCATACGAGGAGCGCGTTGGCCGTGTGAGCGACGTTTGCGACGGCGCGATAGGCGAGCAGCTCGTCGGCGAGCGGCAGCGTCTGGAAGAGCGCGGCAACGCCGGTCGAGATGTCGATCCACAGCGGCCCGTACACCGATGGGGCATCGTGCCAATAGAGCGGGATCAGATAGTACAGCGGGCTCTGGGGAAACTCGTGGGGCGTATGAACAAACGGGCTGGCGCCGTAGAGGACCGGCATCTCGCCGTAGATGGCGTAATTGTAGATGTCCGTCGTCATGGTTCCGGGCACGAAGATCATCGTGATCTGGAAGAACACGAGCGGAACCAGGATCCACCGGATGCCGGGGCGGGATCCGCCGCCCAACGTGCGGTGGCCTCGATCGCCTTCGTGCTCGCCGTGCGCCAGATGCCAGGCGGCGACGGCATAGACGACGTACGCAGCGAGGATCGACTGGAAGATGAACGCGACCAGGTGCTCCCAGGTCCAGAGGGCGCCCGGGAACACGAGGTCGATGGTCGACTTCGCCGCGGCCCCAACTGCGCGCGTCGCCGGGTATCGCTGCGCGAACATCGTTTCGATTCCTGCAGCTTCGTCGGTGACGTTTCCGATTGAGAGGGGCGCCCAGAGGGCCAAGAGGATCGCTTCCATCGCGCACGCGGCAAGCGCTAACAGGATGCGAGGGTGGGAGGATGGGCCGGCGCGGTGCGGAGGTTCGGGGGCCGTCAACCCGCGCCTCGACGCACCGCGATTAGGGAGCTTTCTCTGCGTGATTGGAATCGGGGACCGAGACCGCGAACAGGGTCACGATGTCGCCGAGGTCGATGGGGACGAGTCGCCTCCCCAACTGGGAGGCGCCGACCGCGCGCGCGACCCGGCCCAGCACGGGACCAATCCGCTGCTCGAGCTGCTCCGCGAGGTATCCGAGCCGCACGATTCGGCAGTGCCGCCGGACGTCGACGACCTGAAACCCCGCGGCGGTGACCATGCGGGCCAGCGTGCGCCGCGAAAAATATGACAGGTGCATCTGCATGTACCATGGCCATCGACGCCCGAGAACTCGGGCCACCGGCGCATCGACGTCCATGGTTGAGATCGCGAGGAGACCGCCCGGGCGCAAGAGCCGGTGGATGTGTCGGACGTCGCCGGTCGGATCTGGCAGGTGCTCCACGACGTCCCACATGGTGACAGCGTCGTAACTGTGCTCCGCGTCTCGCAGATCGGCGATGGAGCCGCGGGTCACCGGCAGGCCGCGTTTTTGGGCCACGCCCACCGCCCAGTGCGACAGCTCAATTCCCCGCGCATCCCATCCCAGGTCGCGCGCCACCTCGACGAACACGCCCAGATGGCTTCCGACGTCGAGGAGCCGGCCCGGCCGCGCGAACTCCTCGATCTCACCCAGGGCCCGCCGAAAGGTGTGAACGCGTCCTTCCCGCTCTTCCGCGTAGCGTACGTCGACGACGTCCTCATATGCCGCCCGGATGCACTCGGGATCCGGCTGCGGATTTTGGTACACAAATCCACAATTGGTACAGCGGACGATGGGCCCGCACTCGCCGTACGCCGAGCTGGTGCAGGCGTAGATCTCCTGAACGTCGCGGCCTGCGAGGCTCTCCAGGCGGGACGGGTAGATCTCTCGAAAGCTGGTGGACCCGCAAAGGTTGCAGGGGACGAGTCGCATGCTCCAGAAGGGCGTGGCCGGCCCAGCTTGAGCCAGTGCGTCCATTGGCGATCCTTGGCGATCACACGCCGCGTGTTGGCGGCGCGCTGCATCGGTGTCCGTGCAGACCGCGATGAACACAGCATAGTCGGCCGCAGCGCGCCGACGCAACCGGCCGCCGCGCTCGCGCGGGCGGGGCGAGGCGATGCTCAGGTGAGCTAAGATGATCGGGCCATGGAGAAGTCTGCCTTGCTGACGGATCGCGTGCGCGTGGTGGCCTCCGCAGTCGTTCTGACGGCTGCGCTGCTGGCGTGCGCCGGACCAAGCCGGCCCGCTTCGACCGGCCAAAACGCTCCTGTGCCGCAGCAGGGGCGGTCGCTCGCGATCTCCGTCCGAGTGGAGCCGGCCAGCATCGCGGCGCGGCCCCTCCGCAGCACGTTTGTGAAGGTGAAGACTACCGTCCGTCTGTTCAACGCTGGATTGGACATCGTAGATGACCACAACGCGGCGAAGCCGTATCTCGCCGATGCATTGCCCCAGCTCGACACGGATAGCTGGCGCGTCCTGCCAGAAGGCCAGATGGAGACGTCCTACCACCTGAAGCCGAACCTCACCTGGCACGACGGATCACCGCTTACCGCCGGGGATTTCGTCTTTGCGTGGCAGGTCTATTCGACGCCGGACCTGGCCACGTCGGGCTCGCTGCCGTTCAGCGCCATCGATTCGGTCACGGCGCCCGACGAAGCGACGCTGCGCATCCACTGGCGGCGGCTCTATCCCTACGCGGGCGTGCTCCAGACGACCGGTGACACTTCCGAGTTCCCGGCGCTTCCCCGCCACATTCTGGAGCCGGCGTATCAGGCAGCGGACTGGGACAGCTTCGGGAACCTGCCGTACTGGACGAGCGAGTTCGTGGGCGCCGGCCCGTATCGGCTCGATCGATGGGAGCCGGGCGTTTTGATCGATGGGTCCGCGTTCGAGGGCCACGTGTTGGGTCGACCGAAGATCGATCGGGTCCACATCACCTTCGTGAGCGACGCGAACGCGACACTGGCCAACCTCCTATCTGGCTCCATCCAGCTTGCCGCGGACGACTCATTGGGTTTCCAGCAGGGGATCACGGCCAAGCGCGAGTGGGCTTCGACGTCGGGTGGCGTAATGCTGGTGACCACCGATTTGTGGCGAGCCATCTACTTCCAGTTTCGCCCAGACGTGGCGAGCCCCGCCGCAACCCTCGACCTCCGGGTCCGAAAGGCCCTCGCGCACGCCATCGACAAGCAGATTCTCAACGACACGCTGTACGAGGGCGAGGGGATGATGTCCGAGACGATCCTGCCCCCTGGTGTGGATTACTCCGCGACGGTGGCGCAGTCCGTGACGTCCTACCCCTTTGACGTGCGAGAGACGGACCGGCTCATGGGCGAGGCCGGCTATCGCAAGGGGCCGGACGGGTTCTACACGACGCCGGCGGAGGGGCGATTCTCTCCCGAGCTGAAGGTGAACGCGTCCGTGCAGTACGAGAGCGAGCGCTCGGTCGTGGCGAGCGGCTGGCGGCAGGCGGGGATCGACGTGCAGGAGGCGGTCTTGCCGGCCTCGCAGGCGCAGGACCCGGTGCTGCGGGCGACCTTTCCGTCCATGTACGCGTTCAGCACGGGACTCGGGGAGCGCGCGCTCCCCAACTTCTCCAGCACTGCCATTCCGAAGCCGGAGAATCGATGGACGGGGAACAATCGGGAGGCCTGGGTCAATTCGGATTACGATCGGCTCTTGCAAGCGTTCAACACGACGCTCGACCGCGACGAGCGAATCCGCCAGATCGCCCAGATGGTGGGGATTCTGACGGACCAGCTACCGGCGATTTCGCTGTATTACGATCTGGGCGCGGTGGCGTACGTTTCCGCGCTGCAGGGCCCCGGCTCGGTCGCACCGGACACGACGGGGCTGGTGAGCTGGAACGTTCATGAGTGGACCCTTCGATAGACGGGTGGCCGCGCCCTCCAAACCAACAACCGAGGAGTGAGACGATGCCGAACAACCGAGAAGAAGAGCTGCTGGCGCGAGTGGGCCCGGGCACGCCCTCGGGCGAAGTGTTCCGCCGCTACTGGCTCCCCGTCGAGGTGTCCGCCAACCTGGGCGGCGGCCCCGGCCCGGCGTTCTCTGGCTCCAGCAATCCGCTGCGGCTGACGGTCCTCGGCGAGCAGCTCGTGCTGTTCCGCGACGGGTCCGGAAAACCAGGACTGGTGGCGGAGCATTGCAGCCACCGAGGAACCTCCCTCTACTACGGTCGTGTGGAGGACGAGGGGCTGCGCTGCCTCTACCACGGATGGCTGTACGACCGGGAAGGGCGATGTCTCGACACGCCGGCCGAGCCACCGGAGAGCAGCTTCAAGCACACGGTTCGCCATCCCGCGTATCCGTGCCGGGAGGTCGGCGGGCTCATCTTTGCGTACATGGGTCCGCCCGAGAAGGAGCCGCCATTCCCTCGATTTCCGCAGCTGTTCCGCGAGGACGGGGTTCGAATCACCGGGAATGGTCGGCGGATCCAGAAGTCGAATGTCTTCCTCCAGACCCTGGACAACGTGCTTGACGTTTGGCATCGCGAGGTCGCCCACGGGTGGTTCAAAGCCGTTCCGCGTGTGGGTTCGATTCACCACGGCACGAACGGGCAGGAGCCGACGCCCATCAAGTTCGAGCGGACGCCCTGGGGCGCCTGCTATGTGACCCTCCAGAACACCGCGAAGGAGGGTGTCTACGAGTATCACGAAACGCACGCCGTCATGCCGTGCCAGCGGATGGGCCAACCGGGCGGATCCTCCATCAACTGGGCCGTGCCCATCGACGACGCGACCACGCGGTGGTTCGGAGTCTCCTTTCACCCCTTCGACGAGCATGGCGAGATCCCCCCAAGCGTGCAGCAACGCATGTTCAGCCAGACGCCGTCGGACGCCGGCGGTCCCTTCTACGACGGGTGGGTTGAAGACGTGGGCCACTGGTGGAACCACGGCCACCCCCTGCGTCAGGGGCCGATCTGGGAGGACGAGGTGATCATGGGAACCCAGGGGTCCGAAGCGCGCAATCGCCTTCCCGATTGGGACCGGTGGCGGCTCGCAACGTCGGATCGAGGCTTGACCCTGATGCACGACCTCTGGCGAGAACAGGTCTCTCGGGTGGAAGAAGGCCTCGACCCCATCGGGATCGTGCGCGGCGAGGCCGCGGAGCGCTACATCCCGGTGCCGGGCGAGATCCGCCACGTCTCGTGGGACGAGGGCATGCGGCTGTTCAAGATGTCGCTCGAAGAGCGCGTCCAGCGGCGCGAAGCGCAGATCGCGAGGGGCCAGCGGCAGCCAGCGAACGGCTGATCCGCGCTCGTAAGCGTTTTGACCGTTACTCACTGGCAACGTTGCGCAAGGTTCGCGGTTCCCTCGGGTTGATACAAGAGAGACAGATCACCCGAGGAGGGAACGGAATGCGCAAACGCCTTCGCGCGCTGCGGTGGATCGTGCTCCCGGTGCTGGCGCTCGCCGTGATGCTGGGCGCCACTGGCGGGGTCGCCGTCCCGGCCGCCAACGCGCAGTGCTACTACTACGGCTGTAGCTCCTACGGCTACGGCAACTATTACGGGTACTACCCGTACTATTCTTCGTCGTACTACCCTTACTATTACTCCAGCTATTCGTATCCGTCCTACTACTCGAGCTACTATCCGTCCTACTACTCGAGCTACTATCCGTACTACTACTCGAGCTACTATTCCTACCCGTATTACTCGATGTACCCTTCCTACTATTCCAGTTACTACCCATACTCCTATTCGAGCTCCTACTATCCGTACTACTACGGCTACTATGGCCCGTACTACGGCGGGATGTACTACGGGTATTAGCAATAGCGCGACGTGCTGCGTCAACGCACCCCACGAGCCGGAGGCCATCTCTCCGGCTCGTGGCCTGGTCGGGGCCGGCTCAATTCCTGGCGCGCCGATAGCCGGCCGCCTGGGCGTCTGACTCGTTATCGAAGCACTCGACCTTGTTCTTGGTGCGCGCGTACGAACCGCCTGTCGGCACGTGGTAGATTTTCGAGCTCACGTTCCCCTTGATCTGGCCGATGCTGCACGGAGCGGCGTCTTCAGCGGTCAGCGGCTTTGGCGTTCGCGTCGGAGACGGGGCCGTGGGTGCGCGCGTGGGAGAGGGCGTCGGTTCGGCGGTGCTCGTCGGCTCCTCTTCGGCCACGGCCGCCGCGTCGGGGCCGCCGCTCTGGTCCGCGGCGGTCGATTGCGTCGCCGTGGAAGACGGGCTGCCGGGGTGCGCCGACGCGGTCGGTGACGCGGCAGGCGTAGCCGGGGCAGGTGGGGGATGGGGCGGATCGATCACGGCCTTCGGGCTCGAACACGCGAACGCGAGCGCGGCGAACGTGAGGGCTGCCGCGTGCCGAACGCGGTTGGGGCAAGCTGTTCGGATCACGCGCAGACTTTACCGCGCGATCAGCGGATCGTCTTCCGTTTGTTGTCGACGTAATCGACCAGGATGTACTCGCCGAGCCGGTCCGGCGTCGCGTAAAAGGCGCGGCCGCGGTTGATCTTCGTCATCTGGTCGACGAAGTCGGTGAGGTAGCGCCCGCGCTCCATCATGAAGGTGTTGATGCGGATGTTCTCGCGGGTGCAGCGGCTCACTTCACGCAACGTTTCCTGGAATGTGCGGTACGTCGGGGGGTAGGAGAACTCGATCTGACCGCCCTCGAAGTACGCGGTGGGTTCGCCGTCGGTGACGAGGATGACCTGCTTGGTGCCTCCCCGGTGGCGCGCCAGGAGCTGGCGCGAGACCATAAAGGCATGCTGCATGTTGGTCCCGTATCCCCACTCGCTCCAGCTCAAGTGGGGGAGGTCCTCGGTATTGATCTCGCGCGCATAGTAGGAAAAGGCGATGATGTAGAGGTTGTCGCGCGGGTACAGGCCCTTGATGAGGGAGTTGAGGGCGACCGCGACCTTCTTTGCCGCGAGGATGCACCCCCGTAGGAACATCGAGCGGCTCATGTCCAGCACGATGACCGTCGAGCTTTGCGTGACCAGCTCGTGCCGATACACCTCGAAATCATCTGGGGTGAGGCGAACCGGTGTGCCGGGGCCCTCTCGGACCACGGAGTTCATGAGGGTCTTCTGCATGTCCAGGGAGAAGGGATCGCCGAACTCGTAAATCTTGGATTCGTCGACCCGCTCGCCGCCCGGCCCGCGGTAATTCATGGGATGCTTGCCGAAGCTGTCGCGCTTCAGGTTGTGGAAGATGTCGGTGAGCGCCTTTTCGCCGATTTTGCGCATCCCCCGCGCCGTCAGCTCCATCTCGTTGCCGCGCCTGGTGACATACCCGGCCTCTTCGAGGATCTTCTGTAGCTCGCGGAGCTGCTCCAGCGCGTTCGCCTCGTCGTCGCCGAGGAGTTGGCGCACCTTCTCGATGTCCAGGTCCTCGAGGCTGCTGAGATCGCGCGCTTGCTGGATCTGTCGCTCGAGCGCGTCCAGCTCCTGGAGCTGCTCCATGATCTGCATCGCCTCGGCCAGGCTGACGGGCTCGTCGCCTCGGAACGGGTACTGTCGGCTGGACCGCGCGCCGGGCGCCATCTGGTCGAGGAGATCGGCCAGCTCCGCCAGCTCCTCGCTGAGGCCAGCCTGCTCCATGAGCTGCTCGGCCATCTCCTGGAGCTGGCGGCGCTGATCGGGTGACATGCTCTGCAGGATCGACTGCATCTGGCCGATGCGCTGCTGGATGTGCTCGACCAGATCGTCGAGGTTAGTGATGTCCCCGGGGAAGTTCTGTCCCCAGCGCTGCATGAACTGGTCAAAGTCGGGCTCGCGGCCCTCAGCGCGGTCCCGCAGCATTTGGTTCAAGTCCTGGAGCATCTGTCGCATGGCCGCCATGTCTTCCGGCGAGAGCGACTGCATGCTCTGCTGCATGCCCTGGAAGTAGGACTGCAGCACCTGCTGCTGCAGCATCCGGAGCAGCTCCTGGAACTTCTCGCGCGCCTCGGGGTCCATGAAGTCATAGTCGTTCAGGGCCTGGACGGCGCCGCCGATGTCCTGCGGGACGTCGTCGAGGTACTGGAGCTTCTTCCCGGCGATGTTTTCGAGCATCTCCAGAGGGCTTGGCCCGCTCGGCGAGCTTGAGGGCTGCGACGGCCCCTGGGGGCCCCCGTCCTGGCCCGTGGGCGAGCCCGGCTGCTGGCCCGACGGCCGGGATCCCGCCTGCTGCTGTCCCTGTGACGTCGGCCCCCGCGGCTCGCGGCCCTGTGAGCCGGCGTCCGCGTCCTCTGCGCCTTCTGCGCCCTGCTCAACGCCGCTGGGCGGCTGCTGGCTACGGGCCCGCGCTTCCTCCAGGCGCCGCTGAATGCCCTCGCGCTCCGTCCGGAGCACGTCCTCGAGCTTTTCCCGGATTTGGTCGATCATGCCGCCGAGGTCGTGGCGGTCGAGCTGTCGCTGGCGGGCAGCGCGCAGCCGCTCCAAAATGTTCTGGAGCCCCATGGTGCGATCGCCGCTTCGGTGCTGGAACCCGCGCTGGAGGATCCGCTGGAGCGCGCTCCGGACGTCGCCGTCTCCCAGCAGATCATCGGCGAGGTTCTCCATGATCTCATCGGCGTCGAAGGGGCTGACCTGCTGCGTGCCGTCCCATCGGGAGTAGCGGTATCGACTAAACGCGGTCAATCGAGGTCCGAACGAGGACTGCGGCGCGCGGCCCCCCGGGACGTTGTCAGCTTGCATGCGCCAGTCCTCCTCCTGTCGCCGGGGCGGTTACCTGCGATATCGCGTGCGGTGGTCCATGCGGTCCTTGTTCAGCTTGCGATTCAGGTGGAGCCCCTCCAGCACGAACTCGACGGCCGAGGCGATGGCGGCTGGGTTGTTCGGCACCCCCAGCTTGGCCACGGCAGCCTTGAGGCCCACGGCCGACGACGCCTGGAGCATGTACTCCATGGAGGGCAGGGTGTCGCCGACCTCTACGGACAGCCCGCTCTCGAAGGCGTGGACGAGATCGTCGAACTCCTGAACCGTGAAGTAGCGGTTGAAGACGTTCAACACGGCTCCCTGAATCAGCCGGTCCACGATGCGGTCCTCTTTCGAATCGCCCACGGTCTCCAGCTCGATCTTTCCCGTGGTCGAAGCGAGAAGGGCGGCCAGGTCGCTGACGCGCGGGGACACGTCGGCCTCGCCGACGCGCAGAGATCGACGCATCGCGCTGGCGATCAAGTTTTCGTAGTTGGAGATCGAGACGCGGACCGAGACGCCGGAGCGCTGCGAGATGTCCGGGCTCTTGCGCGCGAGGTGGGTCACCTCGGCGACGATCTCCTTCATGTACGTGGGCACGTCGGATTGGAGGCCCGGCAGCGAAAAGCGCTGGGACTCCTGTTCCATGATGCTGATCTCGTGCTCGAGCGTCTTCGGGTAGTGGGTGCGAATCTCGGACCCGAACCGGTCTTTGATGGGTGTGATGATCCGGCCGCGGTTCGTGTAGTCCTCCGGGTTGGCACTCGCCACCATGAACACGTCGAGGGGTAGGCGGATCTTGTAGCCGCGGATCTGAACGTCGCGCTCTTCCATGATGTTCAGGAGCCCGACCTGGATGCGCTCGGCCAGGTCCGGCAGCTCGTTGATGCAGAAGACGCCCCGGTTCGTGCGCGGAAGCATCCCGTAGTGGATGGTCAGCTCGTCGGAGAGGTAGCGGCCCTCCGCCACCTTGATGGGATCTACCTCGCCGATCAGGTCCGCGATGGTCGTGTCCGGCGTCGCGAGCTTCTCGCCGTAGCGGCGCTCGCGCGGGACCCAGGTGATTTCGGTGTCGTCGCCTTCCGCCTCGAGGCGCTCGATGGCGTAACGGCTGATGGGGGCGAATGGATTGTCGTTGACTTCGGAGCCGGCAACGACGGGGATCTCGTCGTCCAGCAGGTTCAGGAGCGAACGCGCGATGCGCGTCTTGGCCTGGCCTCGCTCGCCGAGGAAGATGATGTCCTGGCCGGACATGATCGCGTTCTCGATCTGGGGGATGACGGAATCCTCGTAGCCGACGATGCCGGGAAAGAGCTCTTCACCCTTCCGAATCCGGTCGGCGAGGTTTTTGCGCATCTCCTCCTTGACCGAAAGCGGCTGATATCCGCTGCGTCGCAGTTCGCCGAACGTCCTCGGCTGGTTCATGCCAACTCCTTGTCTACGAAGAGCTCCAACCTAGCATACTCGATTCGGAGCCCGGATTCTGTCAATCTGTGTCGGGGTGTTCCTCGCCCCGAGCGGGCGCGGAAACAGAGGCGGCAGCGTCCGACGACGCAGCCCCGAGGTCTGCAGGGGCGGGCGCGTGCCCACCTTCAGCGGGCGTCGGCTCCGCTACGCCGGCCGATTGGGTGAGACCCGCGGGGTCCGGCGCAGCGACTGCTGTCTCGGGCGTCGCTGGGGCCACCGCCGCGGCGACGGCTGGCGCTGGGCCCGGCGCTCCGTACCGAACGTCGCCATCTGGCCGCCGCGGGCGATCGTCGCGGCGATTGGCCCGCTGGTCCTGGCGCGGGTTGTGGACCGCGCAGATGATCCGTCCATTCAAGATCGATTTCGACGGCTGCTTCACTTTGCGGCCGCATACTTCACAGCGTGCGATGTGATCCTCCTCTTTGGTCCAGGCGCGATGGCGCTGGCTGGTTGCGCTCCAAATTTATTCCGCGCCCGCGGTGCTCGATGTTCAGTCTATCACAGCGATCCGGACGGGCCGCGGCGAAGCGAGTGGTGGGGCGGTGGACGGTCTCTGGGATTCGTCTCCGGCGGAGCGCCTGCCGCCTGCTAGTCTCGCGTTTCCGCTCCTATCGACTGACTCACGATGCGCTCGCGGAGCGCCGAGGGGGCGGACTCGTTGCAAGCGCGGCGAACCAATCGGCGTAGATTTTCCTCGAAGTGAAACAGGCGCAGACAGGGCGGACACGCGCCGAGGTGCCGCTGGACCTCCGTGATCTCCTCGCTCGTCAACTCTCGGTCGACAAATTGCTCGAGGAGCTGCAGCGCTTCGTCGCAGTTCATTGGGGGGAACCCTCCGTCGGGGGCGATACCCGGCGCGCGTAGTCGGCAAGCCACTTCCGCAAGATTCGCCTGCCGCGGAATAGCCGCGACATGACGGTGCCCTGCGGTACTTCGAGCATATCCGCAATTTCCTTGTATGAGAAGCCGGCGACATCCGAGAGGACGACGGCGAGGCGGAATGGCTCGGGGAGGGACTCGAGCGCGCGCCGAACGTCCACGTCCAGAATTCCGCTGAGGGCCTCGTCCTCCGCGCTCTCCGTTAGTGCGCTCACACCGTCCGTGAGCTGCGGATACAGCTCGGCCTCGACCATCTCGTCGAGGGACGCGTTTCCGCGCTCGTGACTGGTGTGTCGGAAGCGGCTGATGGCCGTGTTGCTGAGGATCTTGAAGAGCCACGCGCGGAGGTTCGATCCCCGGATGAACTGGTTGCGAAAGCGAAAGGCGCGGAGGTACGTCTCCTGGACGAGGTCTTCCGCGTCGGCCGTGTTGCGCATGAGGCGCAGCGCCGCCCGATAGAGGGCGTCGATGTACTCGAGCGCCTCATCGTCGGTGAAGCCGTGCTCGTCAGCGCCGGTGAAACGCGGCGGCTGGTGCGATTGAGAGATGGCGATGGTGAACCGTCCCCCCGCCTGGCGATCTGTGCCGGACCGCGCAGGCCGGCGAGCGGTTTGCGCAGGTGCCGGTCGGCATCGTGCCAGAAAATAGTAGCGTATTCGCCGATGTGAACGAGTAGAATGCGAGGCAGCGCACACGGAGGCGATGGGGTGGCAGAGGAGATTCCCCTCTTTCCGCTCAATACCGTGCTCTTTCCCGGCATGCCACTGCCGCTCCACATTTTCGAGCAGCGGTACCGAGAGATGATCGGCATGTGCTCTGAGCAGAACCGCCCCTTCGGCGTCGTCCTCATCAAGGAAGGCCTGGAGGTTGGGGAGCCGGCCGTGCCCTTCGACGTGGGCACGCTGGCCAAAATCATCGGCGTCGACCGGATGCAGGATGGGCGCATGAACATCGTGACCGTGGGCACGCGGCGATTTCGCATCCAGAGCTATTCGGCGCAGAAGCGGTCGTACATGGTGGGCGAAGTCGAGGTGCTGGAAGACGCGCAGAGCGATGCGACACCGAGCGAGTCGGTCGTGAGCGACGTTGGGGCGTTGGTGCAGCGGTACGTCGCGATGCTCCAGGCGGCTTCGGAGCAAGAGATCACCCCGCTCCAGCTCCCACCGACGGCTGAGGAGCTGTCATACCTGGTGGGGGCGGTGCTTCGAGTGGGCAACGAGGAGCGCCAGCGGCTGCTGGAGATGGACACGACGGTGAGTCGGCTCGAGCTGGAGCGCGAGCTTCTGCGCCGGGAGAGCCGAATCCTCGAGGAGCACCTCCAGCGGCGTGGGGGCAGCCTCGGCCCCTTCTCGCGAAACTGAAACGCCCCTGCGCCCGGCGCTGATCAGCGGAACAGCCTCCGCGGCTCCAGCGGTTCCGCCCTTACCCCACGCGCGTATGGGGATCGGGAAGGCTCTCTCCACCGAAGCACGTGGCCCGGGCCCGCTCGGCTGCATGCGCACAGTACTTCCGCTCCACGTCGAACCCGATCCCGAAACGGCCGAGCGACCGCGCGACTGCCGTCGTGGTGCCGGATCCATTGAAGGGGTCGAGCACGGTGTCGCCCTTGAATGAGTAGAGCTTGATGAGCCGCCGAGGCAGCTCGGGCGGAAACGCGGCGGGATGGCCGCCGGCGCGGCTGGGGGATTCGCCCGCAAAACGCCACGTGCCCAGCGACCACTCGAGAAACTCGTCGCGCCAGACGTCGCTCTCCTTTCCGCGCGCGTCCGGTCGCTTGCGTGTTTGCCAGGAGTAGACGAGGATCGCCTCCGTGGGGGTCGTGATCCAGGGGTCGCTGGCGCTCTTCCACGAGCCCCAGGCCGTTCGGCGGCTCACATTGCCCTCGTCCCAGAGGATCGTCGTGTTGTAGATGTAGCCCAGCGACGCGAAGATCTGGTGGTAGTCTGCAAGGAGGAAGCGTTTCTCCGTCGTAAGCTTGCGGCTTCCCTTGCCGCGACCGGTCCGCTCCCCGTTGGTGTCGACAGGGATGTTGATGGCGATTCGCGCCCCCGGCGCGAGGACCTGCCGCCACGCTTCGCCCCACCGGCGCACGTCCTCGAGATAATGCGAGTAGCTGAGCTGGTCGCTCCGCGCGCCGTAATCCTTGCCGAGATTGTAGGGTGGACTGGTCACGATGAGGTGCGCGGGTCGATGGATCAAGCTGGGGAGCGCCAGGCAGTCGGAGAGAAAAATCTCCGTGTGTTCATCGTGAAAGAAGCAAGCATCTGCCATCGCAGCAGGGATTGTAAGCCCGACAGTTCCGTAATGCGCGGGTGAACTCAGGCGCATCACCGACCGGAGAGGACCCGTGGCGCGCTCGATGCGTTGCACATCCGCCGATCTCGACGCATTTTTGGACGATGGAAAGCGCTACGAGATCATCGACGGAGCGCTGTTTGTGTCACAACAGCCCGGTTGGGATCATCAGCTCGTCTGCGTCGCGCTGGCGGTAGCGCTCGATACGTGATGCACGGACACGGGCCTCGGCGCGGTCAACGTTGCCCCCGGCCTGATCTTCGCCGAGGACGATGACGTCGCCCCAGACCTCGTCTACGTGACCGCCGAGCGGCTCCCGACGCTCCTTGACCGGACCGCAAGCTTCACGGCGCGCCCGACCTCGTGATCGAAGTCCTCTCCCCCGGAGCTGCGAACGAGCGCCGCGACCGCGAGGCCACGCCCGTGCTCTACGGGCGCAGCGGTGTGCGCGAGTACTGGATCATGGACTGGCGGCGGCGCCAGGTCCAGTGCTGCCGACGCGCGCAGGAGGGCCTGCACCCCGCCACCACCATGATCGAGGACGAGCTGCTCCAATCGCCGCTGTTGCCCGGGTTCCCCTGCCCTGTGCGCGTCCTGTTCGCGCGCGTTTCTCGCTGATTGTCGGCCGCCACCAGCGAAGAATGGGCCCGTCGCCCGGCTGGTGCCTTCAGGCAAACAGCCGGGCGAGCGCACCGGGCAGGTCCGCGAGTCGCTGGATTCTCGCGTCCGGCCGGAAGCTGTTCGGGTCGATGTCCTGATAGTCCGGCGTCCCTTCGACGAATACCGATCGGAGACCGGCCCGCTGCGCGCCCTGCACGTCCTCCAGCAATCGGTCACCGACGAAGACGGTCCCCGCTGGCCGCGCGCCCATCAGGCCGAGGGTGTGCGCGAACACCTGGGGGTCCGGTTTCCAGAGCCCGCATTCCGACGAGAACACGGTGGCGTCGAAGTGCCGCAGCAGGCCGAACCGCTCGAGGTCGCGGCGGTGGGCGTCGCCAGGCCAGACCGAGTTGGAGATCAGGCCGATCCGGACGCCGCGCGCCGCTAGCCAACGCAGCAGCTCCGCGGCGCCATCCTTCAGGGTCGCGCGCTCGGCGATCGGCTGGCAGTAGCTCATCACGGCCGCCTCGCGCGCATCGAGATCGAGCGCGAGCCCCATCGCCTCGCACATCTCGTCGATAAGCGCCACGAGGGTGGGCGGATCGAGCAGGGAATCGGTCGCCGAACGCCAGCGCCGGTCCATGGCCGCGATGAAGCGGGCGCGAAAACGATCGACGTTGACGCCAAGCCCGGCGGCGGTGAGGTGCGCATGGAGGGCGTGGACGCCCGGGAACTCCATCTCTGGCCACTTGGGCGCGCCGCCCAGATAGTCGATCAGCGTCCCGCCGAGATCGAAGACCACCGCCTCGAGCGCCTCGGGGACCGCCGGAGCGCGCCGCGCCGTGGATGCGATGGCATCGGATGCGAGGGCCAAACCAGGTTCGTCAGCCGGACACATGCCAAAAGCTTACCGAATCGCGAGCGGATGGAGGGGCGGCGCTGGCCAGCGGTGGCATCATTTCAGGAGGCGTTGCGGGGTGTCGGAAGCGGCCGTTAGACTGAGCGTGCGGAGGAGGCCTTGGCGGATCTCTTTGGCTTACGTCGCGGACGAACCGTTCGGGGCGTTGCGCCCACAGGGGCCCCGTACCTGGCGAAAGCGCTCGCGAGTCTTTCCTGCGCGCAGCTGGAGCTGGACCGCGGCTACCACGACAGCGCGGTCAATCGCGCGTACTACGCGTGCTACCAGGCAGCCGTCGCGGCGCTGGTCGCGGAGGACGTCGCGCCGGTCGTCGAGCGCTACTGGCCGCACGATGTCGTCCAGGTGAAGTTCCCCTCCGTCCTGGTCGATCAGCTCCATCGCTACCCGAATGGAATGCGGGGGACCCTGAAGGCGATCTTCGACGAGCGGCTGAAGGCCGATTACGAGCCGGACGCGGTCAGCGAGACGACGGCTCGGGAGGCGGTGCGGCGTGCGCAGTCCTTCGTCGGTCTCGTCTCGGCGCGGGTGGGAAGCCAGTGAGGGCCCGGAGAACCCGCGCCGAACGAGTCGCAGACACGATTCTCGCCGAGCTGATGGATGCGATCCTGGAGCGGTTCGCCGATGCGACGTTCGAGGTCCGCGTGAGCGAGGACGGGCGCATCTACCTCAGCGTGTACAGCTACGTCGACGACGACTTCGTGATTCAGGACCTGGTCGCCGAGCGCACCGTCGACGCAATGCTGCAGCATGATGTGCGGGTGCACGTGCTGCCGCGCCACTCATCCCAGCAGTTTCGGGACTAGCCCCCGCGCCCGAATCCACTCCGCTGTCCGTCCGGTGATGACGTGGTCGCGCATCTGGAGGTCACGCACCGTGGGCGAGCCGGTGAGGAACAGGACGGCGCGAAGCGTGTCCAGCAGCCCACGCACGTACTGGCGCAGCGCCTCGTATCCTTCGAGGGCGGCTGACAGCATGGGGCGGGCGATGGACGCGGCGTCGGCCCCCAGCGCCAGCGCCTTGGCGGCATCAAGGCCGGAGCGGATCCCGCCGGTCGCGATGATCGGGAGTCCGAGCCCAACGCATTCCAGAACCGAGGCGGCCGTCGGCGTGCCCCAGTCCGCCAGGGTCTTGCCCAAGTCCTCCGCCGATGACAGGCCGCGATCGGCGGCGCGCAGCGCCTCCACGAGGGCGAATGAGGTTCCGCCGGCTCCCCCCACATCGATCGCCGCGACACCTGCATCGCGGAGCGCCCGGGCCTGCGATCGCGTCACGCCCGCGCCGGTCTCCTTCGCGATCACCGGGACGCCGATCGTTCGCGCTACGCGTCGGACCGCGTCCAAACACCCGCGTGCGTCCGTGTCCCCCTCCGGTTGGACGACCTCCTGCAGATAGTTCAGATGGATCGCCAGGGCGTCCGCCTGAATCACGGCGACCAGACGCGCGATCTCGGAATCGGTCAGGGCCGGCTCGTCCCTTTGGGCGATGAGCTGCGGAGCGCCCACGTTCGCGATGAGGAATGCATCCGGCGCCGCCGCGCGCGCCACGGCGTAGGTCGGGATCAGCTCTGGCCTCCGGATCCCGGCGCGCTGGCTGCCAACGCCCATCGCGAGGCCAAATTCTTGCGCCGCCCGTGCCAGCGTGCGGTTGATCTCCTCGGCCCGCGGGTGCCCCCCGGTCATGGAGGCGATGACGATCGGGGCCTGTAGGTGGCGGCCGAACAGGTCGACGCCCAGATCCACGTCGGAGAGGTTGATCTCGGGCAGCGACTGATGGAGGAGCGTAACGTCGTCCCAACCGGGGGATATTGAGGCGGCCACCGGCCGATTTGCCGCGACGTCGATGTGATCCGCCTTGCGGGCCGGGATATCATCCACGGAGGATCACTCCTCTTTCAGAGGCACATTCTAGCTCAGCGGTCGCGCGTATCATTCGCGTCGATCCGCAACGGTGGTGCAGATGGGATCGCTGCGTTTTCTGACGGCCGGGGAGTCCCACGGGCCCGGCCTTTCCATCATCGTCGAAGGAATGCCGGCTGCCGTGCCGCTCACGGAGGAGCAGCTCGAGGTCGACCTGCGCCGTCGCCAGGGCGGATACGGGCGGGGCGGCCGCATGCTCATCGAGCAGGACTACGCGTACATCACGGCCGGTGTCACGAACGGGCTCACGACCGGCGCTCCCATCGCCCTGAGCATCGAGAACAAGGACTACGCCAACTGGAAGGGCAAGACGCTGCCGCCCATCACGGTCCCGCGGCCGGGGCACGCCGATCTGTCGGGCGCGCTGAAGTACCAGCACGACGATATGCGCCTCGTCCTGGAGCGCTCGAGCGCCCGGGAGACGACCGCCCGCGTGGCCGCGGCCGGAGTGGCGAAGGCGCTCTTGCGCGAGCTGGGCGTGCGCGTCGGGGGGCACGTCGTCTCCATCGGAGAGGTCGAGGCGCCGGTCCCCGACCTGCCATGGGACGAGTTGTTCCGCCGGGCGGAGGATTCCGAGGTGCGGTGCTACGATGCCGAGGCCACCGCGCGCATGGTCGAGCGCATCGACCGAGCGAAGGCGGACCGCGACACGCTGGGCGGGGTCGTGGAGGTCGTGGCGTGGGGGCTCGCACCCGGCGTCGGAAGCTTCGTGCACTGGGACCGCAAGCTGGACGGCCGCCTCGCGGGCGCCGTTATGAGCATCAACGCCATCAAGGGCGTCGAGATCGGCGACGGCTTCGCGTCCGCCCACCGACCCGGCACGCAGGTGCAGGACGCGATTCGGTGGGGGGAGGGGCGCCCCATTCGCGCCACCAACCGCGCCGGCGGGACCGAGGGCGGCGTGACGAACGGCGAGCCCATCGTCATTCGGGCCGCCATGAAGCCCATCTCGACGACGCTCACGCCGCAGCCATCCGTCGACGTCCGAACCGGCACCGAGACCGTGATGGAATACCAGCGGTCCGACATCTGCGCCGTCCCCGCGGCGGCGGTCGTCGTGGAGGCGATGGTGTCCCTCGTCCTCGCCGACGCGTACCTCGAGAAGTTCGGGGGGGACAACATCAAGGAGACGCGCTCGAATATGGAGCGGTTCCTCTCCTCGATCGGGTGGACCGCCCTCGTCTAGCCTGCGGCCCGCACGGCGGCGAGCGCGGGCATGACGCGGGTCGCGAAGAGCTCGAGCGACCGGATGACCTGATCGTGCGCGAGCGCCCCGAAGCTGAACATGCCCACCAGGCAATCGGGCTGGGCGCGCTCGATCATCGCGCGCGCCTGCCGTGTCACGGTCTCGGGGCTGCCGATGAGCGAGGTCCCCCAATCCACCATGCGCTCGCGGGTGAGCCCACCCGGAAAGTAGGCGAAGCGCGAGGTGAAGCGCGGAAGGTCGTCCAGGGGCACGGAATCGCCGATCCATCGGTTGTCCGCCGCGAGTTGCCAGAATCGCGCGATCTGCGGTCCTGCTTCGGCCCAGGCCTGCTCGTCCGTTTCCGCCACGTAGATATCGCGCACGAGGATCACGTCGCCGCCGCCGGGCGCGGCGCCCGGCTCCGCGCGCGCTGCTCGATACGTTTCGATGGCGCGAACGACGTTGTCCATCGGCTGGCGGGAGAGCGCCATGTTCCACCCCCGACGCGCCAGGATCCTCGGCGTTTCGGGCGAGGTGGCGCCGTAGTAGATGGGCGGGTGTGGCTCCTGTATCGGCCGGGGCCGACACGAGATGTCGGTGTATCGCCACGCGGTGCCTTCGTGGGAGAAGGTTTCCTCAGTCCACGCGCGCTGGAGAATCGCGATTCCCTCTTCGAATCGCGCCTGCGCCGTGTCGCGATCGAGGCCGTGCTTGATGTCGTCCCGGGGGACGCCTCGGCCGAGCCCCACGTTCAATCGCCCACCGGTCAGGATGTCGAGAATGGCGCATTCCTCCGCGAGCCGAATGGGATCGTGGAGTGGCAGGACGTTCACCAAGTTGCCGAGCCGGAGGCGCCGCGTGCGCGCGGCGAGCGTGGCGACGATCAGATTCGGAGAGGAGAGGAGCCCGTAGTCGGAGTGGTGGTGCTCCGCGAACCACGCGTCGTCGAAGCCCAGCTCTTCGGTGAGGACGATCTGGTCGAGCAGCTCGTGGAAGCTTCGGGGCTCGGTCGTATTGGGACGCGCGCTGTTGTAGCTGAAGGTGCCGAAGCGCATGGCTTCCCTCCGGGCGCGGTCACCAACTCACCCCGATGAGCGGGGCGGGCAGCGAGCGAGTACGGGCGCGCCCGATTCTAGCACGCCATCTCGACGATTCAGATCGGGGCGCGAGCCCGCTCGGGCATGCCCGCGCCGCTGGCGGCAAGGAGCTTTGGACCCAGCACGAGGATGATCACGCTCCCCAGAAGCACCGGAAGGAACGCGAAAGAGGGAACGTGCGTGGCATCCCAGAGCGCGCCGGCTGCCAGGTTCGTGACGAAGGCGGTCGAGTAGCCGATGGTGAATCCGCCCGCCGAGAGGCGCGCGATGTCCATCGCGGGGGCGAGGACGGCCGGGAGCGCGAAGCAGACGACGAGGACCGCAGCGGACAGGAAGCCGAGGACGGCGGCCGCGCCGACGAGCAACACTGGCTGGCCCGACACGAGGGCCGGAAGGCACGCGGTGGCAGCGACACCGGTGAGGATGGCAGTCCATCGGTGCGAGAGGACGTGCCACGGGACCAGGCCGACGGTCAATGAGGCGGGAACCTGCGCCATGTTGATGGCGGTGAGGGCGGGAACCAGCAGATCCGCCTGACCGCCTCCGTGGAGGTAGTCCGGCAGGAACGTATTCGCGCCGAAATAGATCAGGCTTGCCGACGACTGGAGCAGGCCGAGCTGCCACACCCGCCCGTTTCGCCAATCGGGCCAGCCGCCACCACGGGTGACGACAGCTTCGCCCTCTGCGTGTCGGGTTGTCGCGACGATGAGCGCCAGCGTGGCAAAGACCGGCGTCGACCAGAGGGCGAGCGCCACCTCCCAGCTTCCGCCGGCCAAGGGCAGGATAAGGGGTACGGTGAGCGATGCGCCGAGCAGCTCTCCCACCAGGAGGCCGCTCGACCACACGCCCGTCATTCGCATGACCTGGCGCGGGAACCACAGGCGGACGAGGACGGCCATGCTGGGCTGGCTGATGGCGACGCCCGCGCCCATGCAGAACGTCATGGCAAAGAGGAATGGAGTGGAGGGGCCAGCGCCGCGCAACGCGGCGCCCAGCGCGATCGTCGCGAGGCCGCCGATTAGCGCGCGGCGCGCTCCGATCCGGGCGACGAGGTAGGCGCCCGGCGCGGCGGCGATGCCCAGCAGGAGCACCGGCACGCTCGAGAGCGCCGCGACGGCTTTCTCGTCGAGGGCGAACTGGGCATGGATCAGGGGAAGCAATGGCGGGACGGCCAGCAGCGTGACGCGCAGGTCCATCCCCGACAGCCAGAGAAGGACGAGGCGCCACCACGGCCGCGCGATCGTCGATTCCACCCGTTACGGCGACGGGGGCGTCGGCGGGCTCAGCACAAACGGCTGGACCCGAGGATCCGGCATTCGGGCTCGGTCGAACGCTTTCAGGCGCCGAAGCCAGGCCCCGGGCGCTCGATCCGCTCGACCGTCTTGTTCTCGACGGAGTCGCCCGGGATGTCTCTGCCCTCTGGCGTGAGCCGACCGCGAGCCGCCCCCGGAATCGACGCTCCGACGCGCACCATGACCAGATTCCCCTCGCCCGTGCTCTTGAACCAGTAGTTGGCGCCCTTGGGCAGCATCACGCCCTCGTACCGCCGCACGACCCGTGGGTTGTCATCCGATTCGAGGAAGAAGGTGGCCTCCCCTTCGAGGACGATGAAGGAGTGGTCCTCGGTGGGGTGGTTGTGCATCGCGTTCTCGCCGCCCTCGGCGTAGACCTTCACCGTCACGGTCATCAGATCGGTCCGGGCCCGCACGTCTGTCGTGCGCCCCTGCTCGAGGTACGGAGTCCGCAGGTCGTACACCTCGGCCGCTTGCTTCGTCTCGATCGCCATCCTCTTCCTCCTTCCCGACGACACCCGATGGCGTCACAGGTCAATCGTCGATGGCCGGCCTGTCCGCATGGCTGGGAACGAGATTATAGGGCTGCGCGGGCGCGGCTCGACCCGCCCGTCACCTCCCCAGCATCGGCCCCGTCAGCGCTGAGGCCGGCGTAACGGTTTCCAGCCCATTCGGGTCCACGGCGCGGACCTGGACGAAGTAGGTTGCGCCCGGCGTGAGCCCGGTGAGGATCGCGTTGGTCACCAGCTGGCCCATGCTCTGGGACACCGTGCGCGCGACGCTGAAGTTCAGCGGCTGCGTCGACAGCGTATCGTAGATCCGATACGACTGGGCGGCTGGGGTGGCGACCCAAGTTAGCGAAACGATGCCGTTGGGGGGCGCGACAATGGTGAGGGTCTGCGAGTACCCGCTGGGGATGTATGGCGCCGAGTAGATCGGAGCCGTGCCCAGCGGCCTGCCTTGTTGGATCGATGGACCGCTGTAGCTCGCATTGGGCGCATAGGGATTGTAGAAGGGGCTGGGTGGCGACGCCTGCGGCGGGGCCTGCTGCGGGGGCGCGGCTTGCTGCGTGCTGGGCGGGGGGAGGTAGGGCGGGGGCGCCATCGAGGCAGGTGCGCCGCCGTATGGCGCGATGCCGTAGGAAGCCGGCGGGGCCGATGCGGTACTGAGGGCGACCACGTGCCAGCCGGCGCCGAATCCCACGATCCCGTTTCCGTTCACGTCGCCAGGCTGAGCATCGCCGGAGAAGTAGTAGAGGGGCCATCCTTCCATGGTGACCTGCCAGCTCCCATCGCCACGATCAATGACACCTACGGTCCCGGGCACGTCGCCGGGCACGACGAGGTCGCCCTCCACAACGTACGGGGGCCATGCGTCCGCGCAGGCGTCGAAGCAGTTGCTGACGCCGGGGGCGTCGCCTGCCCAGGCGTAGAGCGTCCAGCCGCTCCCGTCCGTGAGGAGGGTCCCGCCCATGCCGTCGGGCGCCGCCATGACGGTCGGTCCTCCTTGCGCCCTCGCTCCTTCCGCAACGAAGCTCGCTGTGAGCAGAAGCCCCCCGAGCGCCGCGATGGAGGCGCAATGCCAAAAGCCTCGCCTGAGGTTGACGGGTAGCATGCCCTTCTCCTTTCTTCCCGTCCGCGCTCTCGTAGACGCCGCTAGCGGGCCGGATGGACACGGTCATTCTGAGCCGGCGGGCGAAGCATGCCCGGACGAATGCCTGCCACAATGGATCCTTCGCTTGGCTCAGGATGACGGGCCATGCCGCTAGGGCGACATCGCGCGGACGGTGTTCACGAGGGTAGCTTCTCTCATCATATCCCGCGCTTGTGAATGGGCGATATCAGCGCTCCAGGTGGTAGGGCACGTCCATGACCGCGGTGTTCGGGCGGAAGAAGAGCGCGGTCTTGAGACGGAGCGCCGATTGGTTGTGCAGGGGGTACTCCCAAAAGTGCCGAGGAACGTACTCCGACAGCACGACGAGAACGGTGCCGGTGCCGGGCCGCTGGCGAACGGCGTCGACGAAGGCGAGGAGGGGAGTGACGAGCGATCGATACGGGGAGTCGAGGACGAGGAGCGGGACATCTTTAATGGTCTCCTCCCAGCGACGCTGCAGCTCCTGGCCCTCCTCGGGATCATCCGTGACGTGCACCGCCGTGATGGTGGGCGAAAGGGAGCGCGCCACGGCGATCGTGTGGGCGGTGGCGCGGTCGAGGCCTGCAACGGGGACGATGACCGCGGGCTTGGTGGGCTCGGCGATGGCCGCCAGCTCCTCCTCACCCCCGTCTTCGATGGCGAGCTGCTCGGCGACCGCCGAGTAATGACGATTGACCGCGCGCATGATCATGACGAGGATCGGCACCAGCACGAGGACGATCCACGCCCCGTGCGCGAATTTGGCGCTGGCGATCACGATCGCCACGATCCCCGTCGCCGTCGCCCCGATCCCATTGATGATCATGCTCCGATGCCATCCGGGCTCGCGGCGCGTCCACCATCGTCGAACCATGCTCGCCTGGGACAGGGTAAACGCCGTGAACACGCCCACCGCGTAGAGCGGGATCAGGGCGTGCGTCTCGGCGCCGAAGTGGACCACGACTGCGATGGAGACGAGGCCGAGGGCCAGGATACCGGTGCTGAAGGCGAGCCGGTCGCCGCGGAACTGGAACTGGTGCGGCAGGAAGTGGTCCCGCGCCAGGAAATACGAGAGCCGCGGGAAGTCGGAGAAGCTCGTGTTGGCAGCCAGCACCAGGATGGCCATCGTGGCAGCCTGCGTCACATAGTAGAGCGGGGTATCCCCGAACACCGCGCGGGCGATCTGCGACACGACGGTCTCGTCCTCGAGCGGAACGATCTGGAGCGCGCGGGCCAGAGCGGAGATACCGAGAAACAGGACCCCGAGGATGATGGCCATCCACGAAAGCGTGGTCCGCGCGTTGACCCACTCCGGCGGCTTGAACGCGGGCACGCCGTCGGAGATCGCCTCCGTTCCCGTGAGGGCTGCGCACCCGGAGGCGAAGGCGCGGAGCACCAGGAACACGGTGAGCGGCTCGCTGGCCACGACTTCCCGGGCCGGGACAGGTGGCAAGTCGCCGATCGCCAGGCGCGCGATGCCGGCGACCAGCATCAGGACAATGGAGCCGATGAAGAGGTACGTCGGAGCCGCGAAGATCGTGCCCGACTCGCGAACGCCCCGCAGGTTGATGAGCGTGATGAGGATAACGAAGCCGACGGCGAGTTCGACCGTGTAGGGGAGCAAAGGGGGGATAGCCGATGTCACCGCCGCCACGCCGGCGGAGATGCTGACGGCGACGGTGAGCACGTAGTCGATCAAGAGCGCCGACGCCGCCACCAGGGAGGGCCACGTCCCCAGATTGTCCTTGGTGACGATGTAGCTCCCGCCCCCCTGGGGATACGCGCGAATGGTCTGGCGATAAGAGAAGGCCACGATGGCCAGCAGCGTCGCGATGGCGATGGAGATGGGGATCGTGAGGCTGAGCGCGCCGGTGCCCGCGAGGACGAGCACGAGAAGGATCTCCTCCGTCGCGTATGCCGACGAGGACAGCGCGTCGGAGGAGAAGACCGCGAGCGCTTTGACTTTGGTGAGACGTTCGTGGGCGAGCTGGGCTGTGGCGAGCGGCTCGCCGAGGAGAATCTGCTTGGTGTAGGCGAGGAACCGCCCGATCGGGTGTCGCGGGCGAAAGACCTCGCGCGTCGCTTCCAGGTGCCCTCGACCGCGCCGCCGAATGCCGGTCGAGGTTCGGACGATGCGTACGTATTGCTCGCCAGATCGTCTCCCGCGCACGAACTGGCGGTACTCGATGTCCGCTTCCGGTTGGTGGGTCGCGTCCGCCCGGCCGGTGCCGTCAGCACGAACCCGGCCGTTTGTTTCCCGCCGCGCGTCCGTGCGTTCCTGGTCCTGCAATTGCTCCTCGGCTTCCGCTTCGCTCCCCGGTCCGGATTGTACAGGAGCCTACCAGCGCACCTGGACCTGGCGCTTTCCTCGATGGGCGTAGCCAACGGTGACGATGCCCCCATCGAACGCGTAGGTTCCGGCGGTGGCCATGGCGGCAGCCGGGTCGGCGACACGCGTCGCGGGGGCGCCGTCGATGAACACGGTGGAGGGCTCAGGCGCCGCGATCTGCGCGAAGCCGGGCACGTCACTCGGCCCCTGCACGGCGATGGAGATGATGCCGGCGGATTGGTCCGAAACCTCGATGGTCGCCGAGCTATCGGTTCGCAGGAGCCCGGCATCTGGGCGAAGGACGAAGTAGCGGAAACTTCGTCCGGGCATGTCAACCGCGAAGCTTCCCTGGACACTCTGCCCCTGCCCGGTGGACGCGTCGAGCGCCGTGTACTGACCATTGACGAGCCCAAGCTGGTCCAGTGAAAGCGAGATGGATTGATCTGTCATCGCGCGGTTGACGACCCCCAAATACGTCACGCCGTCGCGGGTCGTGGCGAACGCGGGCGGGAAGACGCCCTGCATGTATCGCGTCACTCCGGACGACGGATCGACCTCTCGGAGGTCGGCACGAAAGGCGGCAACGGTGGCTGGATCGAGGCGGTCCAGGTTGAGATCCACAATCGCGGGAACACCGAGCGCGGCAGAAGCCTGAATCCACCAGTGGGCGTCGGGCCGCGTCGGCTCGCCCATCGCCGCGCCGACGTACGTCCGCTGGTTCAGGGCGACCATGTTGAAGAGGGCATAGTCGAGCTTCTGAAGAAATCCCGGGAACGGGTACGGCGCGTCGATCTGATCGCTCTCATCGGCATAGAAGAAGATCTGGGCGTCGGGGTCGGCGGCGAGGGGATTCAGCCAGCCGCCCGAGATAAAGGCGTTCGGATTCACCGTATCGGCGGCGGTGCGCACGAGTCGGTAAATGTCGAGGGTCGGGAGCAGGGGATGCGGAGGTCCGGTGGGCGAATCGCGCTCAGTGCGGGGGATGAGCTGGCCCTCCGCGTCCGCAAGGCCGTCGACGAGGATGCCATCCGCGCGGTGGACGGCCAGGATGTCCCGAACGACGCCCCCGACGTAGTCCTGCACCGCGGGGTTTTTGTAGTCCAGCAGGTACCGATGCACGGGGCTCGGCACGGTCTGAAACGGAATCATCCAGTCGGGATGCTGGTGGATCAGGCCGGTGAGCGCGAGCCACTCGCCGCCGTTCGCCGTGCTGTCGTGGACGAATCCGGTGCCGAGATAGAGGATGAGGTCCATGCCCAGGGAGTGCACGGCGTCCGCGACTGCGCCGATGCCGTTCGGGAACTTGGCTGTGTCAACGTTGCCCAGCTCGGCGTCCTCTCGGCCGTACTGGACGTACCAGCCGGCGTCGAGGAGCATTTGCCAGCGTCCGAGGTCGCCGAATCGGTTCGCCAGGAGGCGAGCCTGCCGGACGAAGCCGTCGGCGTCCACGCCCGGGCCGTAGGCGTACCAGCTTCCCCACTGGAACCGCGCGCCGGGCGGGAGCGGCTCCTGGGGATAACGCGCTGCGGCGATCGATCGGAGGAGCTGGAAGGTGCCAGCGCCGAGGGGCCCGCTGGTCAGCTCGATGGTGAGGGGCGGCGGAGACGCCGCATCAGGACCGAAGTCATCGAGCTGCGCCGTTAATTGAAGTCCAACGGAGGCCGCGCGGCGACCCTGCGCCCGTTCCATCGAGAGCCACAGGGGCGACGGCACGTAGTCCATGAGGGCGAAGAGTACGCCTCGCTGGTCCCCATCGCTCCAGAGGAGCGCTGGCTCCGTTGCCTCGACGGGTGCGCGCCGAACGCGACCATCCGGGAAGATCGAGCCCTGATAGAGATGGGACCGATCCGTGAGATACCGGGCGTCGTCGCCGAGGACGACCGAACCGGTCGTCGGATCCAGATACTGCACCGCGCGCAGGCGAACGCCCTCTGAGGACAAGCCGAGGCGCAGGGCCCGGCCCGTGTCGAACACGGTGAGCGCCACGTCGAGAGCGCCCCCGGTCCCGACCCGGAATCGCGCCCGAACCTGCGCGCCCCCTCCTTGGTATGGGTCGTCGATGCGGATGGTGGTCGGCTGCCCGACGGAGTCGGGCTGGAGGGTCGTCAATGCGAACGTCGAGCCGTCCTCCAGCACGATGCGCGGGGATACGTCGAGCAAGACTGGGAGGGAAGCGTCTCGATCGAGCACGGTAAGTCGGCCGTTTTGCTGGCCGCCGTAACCCAGAGCGACGCCGATCTGCTGGTTCGCCAGGAGCGCGGACGAGGAGCCGCCGTCGATCGCGGCCTGGGCGCCCGAGCCGGCCGGGAGTCGCTGGCTCAAGAGGGAGCGAACGGCTGCCGTGCGATCGCGGAGGCGCGCTTCCTCATCGGCCTCGGACCTGGCGTCGCGCCCCCGCTGCTCCTGGATCGCGCGCGCGACGTCCGACGGGGTCGATGTGTCGAGCTGGGCATCGATCACGCCGAGCTGGGGATCGGCCCAGAGGGCGTAGTCGCCGAGGGACCCGTCGCCGGCATCGTCCACGACGAGGCGCAGCTGGCGCACCCCCTCGATGTCGACGTCGATGCTCTCGGCCTCCGTGCCGGCCCGCACCACGGCGCTGGCGTAGAGCAGGAGGTCGTCTCCGTACACCGAGAAGCGAACGCTGCCCTCGCCGGCTGAATCGTCCGTCACCCCGATGCTCGACCTGAACCGTACGGTGTGGGGATCGAGCTCATAGACGATGTCCGACAACGGGTAGGTGGCGATGCCGCGATCGAACGTCTGCCCGGCGACGGACATCGCGTCGTAGGTGAAAGACGAGTCAAGGATCGGGCCGTCGCGGTCGGCCAGCACCTGCCAACCGGTCGTGGCGGAGCGCCAGGGGATGTCGCCGAGGGGCACGTATCGGTCGGGTGGGATCGACCGATGAGGCGGGAGCGGGAGGGCCGGCGGAGCGGGTTGGGGTCGCGGAGACACATCGATAACCCGACTCGCCGCGACGATGAGGGCGAGCCCGATGACGAGGGGAGGGATCAAGAAGACCAGCGGCTGTCGAACGACGGAGAACGACGACTCACGGCGTGTTTGTCTGCTCCCGTTGTTCAGCATCAGGGACGGTGGCGGAGTCGCCTCACGTCTCACGGAGGTCGTGGGGCGAGCCGGCGCGGAAGATCGATTGGGAGGCTGGGTCGCTCGGCAAGGACAGCGCATAGCCCGGAGCCGGCTGGCGGACGGCTCGTGGCTTGAGCGAACGGATGGCCGAGCCCGCGCGTCGGCGGAGGCGCTCGATGTCAGGAACCACAAACAAAGCCAGGACGCAAATTCCGGTGAGGAGTGTACCGGCAAACCCGAACGCGACGGAGATCGGACGGTAGGTGAAGGTCACCACGTGCGAGCCAGAGGGGACGAGAACGCCGCGAAACATGTAGTCCGCCCGAAGAATCGCCGTGGGCTTGCCGTCGATCTCCGCGACCCATCCGGGGAAGTATGGATCGGTGAGGAGGAGGATCGACGAGTGCGTCGCGTCCGCATTGACGACCACCCGATCGCTGGCGTAGGAGACGATGCGCGCGTGACCGGGGGGCGTCTCGCTGGCGCCCGGCGGCCGGTGGGGGATCGCGGACCCGCCTGCGCCGCAGGCGGCCTCACCGCCGCATTCGAGGATCGCGCTTCGCGCAAGCTCAACTGTGCCATCGCGCATCCAGGCGAGCACGTCGCGGCCGGGCGGCGCGATCAAGCCGTCGTCCACGAGGAATGCGCGGTCCATCACCTGGCTGTTCTCGAAGACCTGGATCTGTTGGTCCCGATAGACGAGGTGGTATTTGCGCTTGTCTCTGGCCTGCGTGACGTCACCGGTTTTTGGATCAACGAGCCCCACGCCGTACACCTCGAGCGCCCCCACGCCGTCGAGATGGTCCACGGTGACGCTTGTCACGGCCATAGGCGGGTTGATCGGAATGCGAGTGAAGTAGAGCTGCTCGCCGAAGGCATCGCCGTCCGGGTTGAAACGCTGGTACTGAAACGCGACGGTCGCGCGCGCGTGGGCAAAGGTCCGCGTATTACCGGGCACGTCCATGGCGCCGTCGGAAACGTCGCGCCCCGCGACGAAGGGAAACTCGCGGACGTCGCCTTCGGCGTTCCGGACCCTGATCTTGGCGATGGTCTTGCCATTCGGAACGTCCGCGGCGTCCCACATGGCCGAAACGACATCGAGCTCGCGCGCGGAGGCCGCGCCGCCATCCGGGACGAGGGAGCCGTCCGCCCCCTCGTCTTTCCCGCTCAGGAGCGGCCGCTGAGGATGGAAGCTGACGCCGGCGTAGCTGGGGAAGAGCTGTTGGCGAACGCGCTTCACGACGTAGCGAACGTTCCAGAGGTCGAGGAGCTGATTGTCGGTGTACTGCACCGCCGCCACGTAGGCCGCGTGGCGGTCCGGCTCGAGCGACGAGTAGCCGTTCGCCTCCTGGAGGCCCGCCGCGAGGAGCCGATTGGGCTCCACCTGGGTGCGCTTGTCCTCGGTGGTCGGCGGCGTATAGACGCGGTACTGCTCGCCCACCGGCTGGTACAGCACGGCGGGGAGGCGCGGGCGAAGACTGGCGATCGGCGCGAATGGGTGAGCTGTGAGCCCGAGGGCGCAAAGGTCGACGAACGTCAGGCAGGTGGCAAGGGCGGCGCAGGCGATGCGCAAGCGCCGCGCCCGTTCCGTTCCCGAGAGCAGCCAGAGCCCGACGATCGCCACCGCTGCGCTCGCCAGCAAGAGCTGGCTAGCCGTCGTCACCGTCCCGGGGAAGAGCGCGTGCGCCGCGAGGTCGCGCACGCGCTGGGCGGTGAGCTCGGCGTCATCGACGTTAGCGGGGATGCCAGGGAGGTGCAGGTACTGGTCGATGGGGGAGGGGGCGTTAAGGTTGATGTCGGCAATCCGCTCGCTGGCGATGGCGAGCCCTTTTGCGATGCCCAGCACGACCGCGAGGCCGGCAGCCGCGCCAACGGCGGCGCGGGTGTATCGAAAGCGCCGAGGACCAGCGGTGTCGCACTCGGCGAGCCAATCTGCCCCGTAGCCGGCCAACACGGCGACGGCCAGACAGAAGAGCAGCGTAAATCGGCCCGGCGATTGGAGCGACTCGAAGCCCGGAAGATCGTGCAACGCGTCCCAGAGGCGCACGGGCGCGTAGGCGCCGAGCGCCAGGGCCAGCGACACCGCGGCCACGGCGGCGAAGAACCATCGGTGCCGCCCGGATCGCGCGGTCACGCCGATGACTGCCAGGATCATCGGCATCATCCCAACGTAGACGGTGGTCTCCCACTTTACCCAGGGCCCCCAGAAGCCGCCTTTCGCCGTGTCGAAGAGGCCCGGAAGGAGAAGCGTGAGGAGGCCGCCGGGCCAGATGCTGTTGACCGAAGCGCGCGACTCGCTGAGCCCGCTGCCGCGGTACGTCTGCTGGGCCAGCTCGTCGAGGGGGAGAAGCTGGATCGCTCCGAGCCCGATCCCGATAGTCCCGACGATGGCCAGGATCGTGGCCGCGGCGATGAGCCCGCGAAGAAGGCCGCGCCGGCGATCGCTCCCCTGCCAGCCGACGACGAGCCCGCGGTAGCCGAGGTACACCCCGATGGCGACGGCGCTCATCATCGTCACATGGATGTGGAGGGCGAGGGCCTGAATGCCGACGACGGCGCCGACCAGCACGGCATATCGATAGCGCGCGGCCCCGCCAGTCTGGAGCGCGCGCTCGAGTAACGCCAGCTCGAGGGGAAGCCAGACCATCCCCTCGAACATATTGGTGTGGATGATCTGCTCGGCCGCAAAGCTGCTGTAGGCGTAGGTAATGCCGGTGATCACCGCGCCGACGGGGCGCGCGCCCAGAGCGCGCGCGAAAAGATATGCGAAGCCGCTGGCCATGAAGCTGTGGACGATTCGCAAAACGACGATGCTGGTCTCCGGAGCGAGCAGCCGATAGGCGATCAGGTGGAGCGGGTACAGCATGCCTGCCTCGCCGTCGGCGAAGAGCGGGTAGCCTCCGAATACGGAGGGCGTCCAGAGCGCGAGCGTGCCGTGGGCCAGCGCCTGGGTGGTGGCGACGACCAGCGGGAAGTAGAAGACTTTGACGTCGTCTTCCATTGGAATCAGGCCATACCGCCAGGCGGGGAGATGAAAGAGGAGCGCGGCGCCGAGGAAGATGAGCGCCGCGACAACACCGGAGCTTGACGCGCGCAGCCAGCGGACGATGAGGCGGCCTCCGAAGCGACGAGGTGCAGCACCAACGGCGAAGGCGAGCGCCGTCCTCCTTACTATGCGCGAATCGTGAGCTGTGCGCGAATCGCGCAGAGACGGCGGACCAGCGCGCGGCGAATGTAAGAATAACCTAAGAGGCGCGTTCGCCGCCGCTGGCGCGGAGCGCCGCTCCGCGCCTTTGCGGTATCATGTTGTGGCTCAGTCCACAGGTGGTTCTTCCACGTCCGTCCGCGGTTGACTGCGCCGGCTGGACGAGGCCCCTGCACCGACGCAGGGAGCGATCGTGTTTCGGAGCGCCGATGGAAAGCATCACGCACGACATTCTCGTGATTGGGGGCGGACTGGCGGGGCTTCGGGCGGCGATCACCGCCGCCAGCGAGGGCCTGAGCGTCGGACTTGTCTCCAAGGTGTACCCGATGCGCAGCCACACGGTTTCGGCGGAGGGCGGAGCCGCCGCGGTGGTCCGCGACGATACGGGCGATAGCCTGCAGCTCCACTTCGAGGACACCGTCAAGGGAAGCGACTTCATCGCCGACCAGAACGTCGTCGAGTACTTCGTTCACGAGGCGCCCAACGAGCTGATCCAAATGGAGCACTGGGGATGCCCCTGGAGCCGCGAACCGGACGGGTCGGTGAGCGTGCGCGCTTTCGGCGGGATGAGCGTCAACCGCACCCTCTTCGCAGCCGATAAGTCTGGGTTCCATCTCCTCCACGCGATCTTCCAGACGACGCTCCGGTTCGACCGGATCCATCGCTACGACGAGCACTTCGTCACGAAGCTGCTGGTGGACGACGGCGTGTGTCGCGGCGTCGTGGCGTTCGACATGCGGACGGGAGAATTTCGGCACTTCTCGGCGAAGGCCACGATTCTGGCGACCGGCGGCTGCGGTCGGCTCTGGGCCTTTACCACGAACGCCTTCATCAACACCGGCGACGGACTCGGGCTAGCCTACCGCGCGGGTGCGCCGCTCTCAGACATGGAATTTCCCCAGTACCACCCGACGGGGCTCCCGGGCACCGGGATTCTGATCACCGAGGCGGCGCGCGGCGAGGGCGGCTACTTGATCAACAAGGATGGCGACCGCTTCCTCCGGAACTCGGCGGTGGCCAGCCGAATGGAGCTGGGGCCGCGCGACATGATCTCCCGCGCCATGATGGATGAGTTCGCTGCTGGAAGGGGGATTCACGGACATTTCGGCGAGTACCTCCTTCTCGATCTGCGGCACCTTGGCGAGGCGAAAATCAACCAGAAGCTGCCCTTCGTCCGGGAGCTAGCGGAGAACTACGTGGGCATCGACCCGGTCCGCGAGCCCATCCCGGTCCGTCCCGTCGTGCACTACATGATGGGCGGGGTGCGAACCAACCTCGACGGCGAGACGTCGATCCCTGGGCTGTACGCGTGCGGCGAGTGCGCGCAGGAGGGATTGAACGGCGCCAATCGGCTCGGGTCGAACTCCCTCACGGAGTGCCTCGTCTTCGGCCACCGGACCGCGCGGGCCGCGACGCAGTACGCGAAGGCGCTCACGACCCCGCCCAGCCCCGCCCTCGACGCCCAGGCCGATGACGCCGAGCGCGACGTGATCGCGCGGTTCATCGACCGTTCGGACGGCAACGAGCGCGTCGGGCTCATTCGATCGGACCTCCAGCAAGCGATGGAGCGCAACGTGGGCGTGTACAGAACGAAGGAGGGTCTGATGCAGGCTGCCGAAGACGTTCGCGCGCTCCAGGAGCGATTCCGTCACGTGCGACTCGACGACACGAGCAAGGTATTCAACACGGAGTTGACCGCGGCCTTGGAGCTGGAGAACCTGCTGGACATCGCGGAGACGGTTGTCGCGCCGGCGATCCTCCGGGAGGAGTCGCGCGGCTCCCAGGCGCGGCGGGACTTCCCCAAGCGAGACGACGAAAGGTTCCTCGCCCACAGCATGGTCTTCCGTACGCCCGATGGGCCGCGTGTCGAGTGGCAGGAGGCCGTGTTGGAATGGCCGGGAGCGGTCCTGCACGAGCTGGCGCCGAAAGAGCGCGTCTACTGAGCCGTCGGCGCAGGGGTCTCTGGTCACCGAAGGCGGTGAGCGACGCGATGCCACGCGTCCACGACGGAGGTTGAATGGCTACGCAAACACGCACAGTGAAGTTGACCGTCACGCGCTATCGCCCCGGTCAGGATCGGGACCCGATCACACAGTCGTACGACGTTCCGTACAACGAGGACTGGGTGGTGCTGGACGCCCTTCAGTACATCAAGGACCAAGAGGACGGGACCCTTTCGTTCCGCTGGTCGTGCCACATGGGCATCTGCGGGAGCTGTGGGATGATGATCAATGGGACCCCCCGGCTGACCTGCGCCGCGTTCCTGCGGGAGTACTACCCGGGTGAGATCCGCGTCGAACCGTTGGCGAACTTCCCCATCATTCGCGATCTCGTTGTGGACATCGACGATTTCATGCACAAGCTCGAAGAGATCAAGCCGTACATCATTCGGCCGGACGTTGACTCCGCGCCGGTCGGCAAGGGGAACGAGTTCCGCCAGGCGCCCGAGCAGATCGACGACTACCGGCAGTTCGGCATGTGCATCAACTGCATGTTGTGCTATGCGGCCTGTCCGGTGTACGGCATGGAGCCGCGCTTTCTCGGGCCGGCCGCCATCGCCCTGGCGCACCGATACAACATGGACTCGCGCGACCAGGGGCGCGATCAACGAATGGGGTACGTCGGCAGCTCCGAGGGGATCTGGGAGTGCACCTTCGTGGGTGAGTGCACGGTGGTGTGTCCGAAGCACGTGGACCCGGCGGCGGCCATCCAGCGGACCAAGCTCGCGACCACGAACGACTTCTTCAGGTCGATCTTGATGCCGTGGGGGAACCGCTGATGCACGGGGAGTCATCGGTTCGGCGCCCGGCCGGCTATCCGTGGCACATGCCGGCGGGGTGGTGGCTCAAGAATGGCGACTATATCAGGTACATGATCCGCGAGGTGACCGCCGTATTCGCCGCGCTGTGGGTCGTGGCTTTTCTCGTTCAGCTCGCCGGGAACGGCCGGAACCCGGCCGCGTGGGCGGCCACCTTCCGCTCTCCGGGATGGCTGGTCTTCAGCATCATCGCGCTCGCGTTTGTCCTCTACCATGCCTGGACGGCCTTCACGGCCACGGGAACGCTCGTACACCTGCGCATGGGAAAGCAGGTCGTCCCGTCTGGTCAGCTCAACGGCGTGATGTTCGTAGGGTGGGCGGTCGCGACCATCGTGATCGGCGCCATCCTCTTGATGGGGTAGGCGGATGCGATACAAGATCGACACGATCGAGCCCTTCTGGTGGGGACTCTTCATGGCGGGCGCCGGCGTCATCGGCATGCTCCTCCCGATCCACATCCTGATCCAGGGGATCGCCGCGCCGCTGGGACTCGTGAACCCGGAGGTGCTCGCGCGCCACGTCGTCGCCCTCCTCGGAAACCCCATCGTGAAGCTGTATCTCTTTGTGCTGATCTCGCTGCCGCTCTATCATTGGGCCCATCGGTTCCGCTACTTCGTCTTCGATCTCGGGCTGCGTGGCGGTCGCATGGGGATCGCGGTCCTCTGCTACGGCGCCGCTGTCGTCGGCACGATCCTGGCCGCGCTGACGCTCATCAAGCTCTGACGCGCATCCGCGCGCTATGATGGCCGGGACTGCAGCGGAGATGACGCGGTGAGCCAGCCATCACATTACACGGCCCGGGACCCGGAGATCCTTGGCGGGATGCTTGTCCTTGTCGGTGCACGGGTTCCCGTCCAGACTCTTCTGAACTACCCGAAATCCGGGCAGTCCCTCGACGAGTTCCTGATTGATTTCCCAACCGTCCCCCGAGAGCAGGCCATGGGTGGGTTGTCGGAAGCGGAGGAAGCTCTGCTTTCCCGTGCGCATTCTGCCTAATGAGTGCCTGCCACAAGGGCTGAGCGAAACCGGAAGAGACACTTCGCGTTTCGGCGTCCCAGGGCGAGTACTGACGACCAAATCCGTTGACAATGCTCCGGGGCTCTCCGCGTGGAGCGACAGGATGAACGACTTGGACATTCTCGAGCGGAACAAGGCGATCGTGCGGGAGTACTTCGCGCGGCTCGATGTGCGGGACCCGCGGCTCATCGACGACCTCTTTATCGCCGATTGCGTGGTGCATCGGCCGGAGCTTGCCCAACCGATCCGGGGCCGGGAGGCGCTGCGCGCAGGCTTCCTCCGGAACGCTGGCGTCTACGCCGAGTTCCACTCGGCCATCGAGGACCTCATTGCTGAGGCGGATCGGGTCGTGGCGCGTATCATGCACCGCGTCGTGCACCGCGCGGACTGGGACACGCGCATCGGGCGGGTCGCGGCGGCTGGAAAGTCAGTGAGCTGGAGCGCCATCGCGATTTTCCGCTTCGAGGACGGGCGGATCGCGGAGGAGTGGGTCAGCCGCGATGAGCTGGGCATGCTCCTTCAGATCGGTCCGGTCCAGCCTCTTCGATCCTCCGTCTAGCGCTTGCCGAAGAGGCGCGCACCGTGTCCGTCCTATAATGGGCGCGAATTTCGGTCCGGTTGGCTGGGAGGCGATCGTGTATCCATACGAAGGGATGATTGCGGAAACGGTCTGCTATCCGGGGTACGACGGCGACGTGATCGAGTCGTACGTCGCGCGCCCGCTGGGCCCGAGCCCAGTCGGCGGAGTCGTCGTCATTCACCACGCGCCCGGTTGGGACTCCTGGACCAAGGAGGTGGCGCGTAAGTTGGCGCACAACGGCTTCGCGGCGGTCGCGCCCCATTTGTATTGTCGATTCGGCCCGGGGAGCTGGGACGACGTCACGGCCGCGGCGCGGGCGGCTGGCGGCGTATCGGACGACCAGGTGATCGGGGACGTCAAGGGCTCGATGGAGTACCTGCGAACCCTCGTCAACCATAACGGCCGGATCGGCGTCATCGGCTTCTGCTCGGGTGGGCGCCACAGCTACCTGGTGGCATGCACGGTACCGGGCATCGACGCGGCGGTCGACTGCTGGGGCGGCCGCGTGGTCGCGGACCGACCCGGCGACATCAACCCAAAGCAGCCGGTCCAGGTGCTCGACCTCACGAAAAATCTGAGCTGTCCGCTGCTCGGGATCTTTGGGAACGACGATCCGAACCCATCTCCCGCGCACGTGAACCGCACCGAAGACGAGTTGATGAAGTACAACAAAAACTACGAGTTTCACCGGTATGATGGCGCGGGACACGGGTTTTTCGCCGCGGACCGCTCGGGCTACCGGCCGGAACAGGCGGTTGATGGGTGGAGCAAGGTGTTGGCCTTCTACCGTCGGTATCTGACTGCTGAATCAGAAGCGCCGGCGGCGGTCGGCGCCGCCGCACGCTGAGGAGAGGAACCGATGTGCACCTATATCGTCGAGCATGCCGATCTCGCCGGGAGCGCCAAGGGCCAGCTTGGCTGGTTTCCGCTCAATCGCGCCCACGTGGCCTTCGATCATCCCGTCTCGGCGCCGTTGGACCACGCGCTGCTCATCGACTTCGTCAACGAGGCGCAGGGCCCAGGTGCGCGCGTCGCGGTTGAGCTGAGCGCGGAATCGGCCCGCGATCTGGCCTTCGCGATCTTGACCGCGCTCAAGGCCGCCGAGGCCGAGAACGTCGTCGAGCCGGGCCTGGTGGGGGCGGTCCCGCAACCCTGAAGATCAGCTTTCATCACGCCGGCCTGCTGCGAAACACACCAGCGACGCCGAGCAGGACCAGGCCCGCGCCGGCGGCCGTCCAGCCTGACACCGCTTCCCCGAGCAGGAGCGCACCCAGGACGACGGCGCCCACGGGGTTGACGTAGCTGTACGTCATCACGACGCTCGTGGGGAGGAGCCTGAGGGCGCGCAGATACGACGTGAACGTCACCAAGGAGCCGAACACGACGAGGTACCCCCACCCAAGCCACGCCTCCATCGTCGGATTGGGCATCGGCTCCCGTGCCACGAGGGCGAGCCCGACGAAGAGGACCCCGCCGATCAGATGCTGGTGCGCGGCGGTCGCGATGGACGACATCGGCACGCTCCGCCGCGCCTGGAGCACGGACCCCGAGGCCCACGTCGCCGGAGCCAGCAAGAGGGCGAGGAGCGCGTAGACGTCGGCTGAGGAGCCGCCGGAGAGGACCGGGGCGGCCAGGGTCGCCACGCCGGCGAAGCCGACCACGAGCGCGGCGGCGAGCAGGGGCGTCGGAGGTCGCCGATTCAGGAGGGCCGTGATCAGCGATGCCCAGATCGGGGTCGTGGCGATCAACAGGGCCGCGTACCCCGCGCCGGCGCGCTGCTCGGCCCACACCACGAGGCCGTTTCCGCCGCCCCAGAGCAGCACGCCCGACACGGTGAGGGCGGCAAGTTCCCGCCCGGTCGGCCGGATGCGGTCCCGCTGCGCCGCGGCCCACCCGAGGAGGACGACGCCGGCAACGAGAAGCCGCGCGGCGATCAGGCTGAAGGGCGGGAATCCTGACCCCTCGCGCACCGCGAAGCGAATCGCCACGTACGTGCCGCTCCATCCGAGATACACGACGGCGAGGTTGACGAGCCCGGCGAGGTCGAGCCCGTGCGAGCCAATCTGCGCCGCCGAGCGTGCCGTCACGTCGTTCGCCGCCGGCCCCACCGGCGCGGGTTGTTGCGCGCCGTCGGCGCCGTGCACCGCGCGCTCAGTCGGGGTCCTTCCAGTTAAGGAATGCCTGCAGCGCCTTCAGGGCAAGCGCCAGCGTAATGACTGCGAGGATGAGGATCATTCCGGCAAATCTCCAGCGCGTTCCGGGGAGGTGCGGCTGGGAGAACGGCAGGAGGGCGACGATCACCAGGAGCGCGGTGGTGAACGACGCCGCGACGCCCCACACGATCGTCGGCGCGATGCTCCCGCGCGCCGGCGGCGCGGGATGCCCGCGCTCGACGGCGCGGGGAAGCGGAGGGATTGGTCGTGGTGACGAGCGTCGTCTGCGACGTGCCACGGGTTCGCGTCCTTCGCATCGAGCTACTCCAAGATGGTACACGGACGTCCCGCTAGCCAAGGAGCGGCGTGCGCTACACTACCGGCACCGCTACCCGTCGGGACCCGAACCGCCAAGGAGGAAAGGGCAGATGCTGTCGAAGGAAGAAAACGAGCTGATCACTCGGGCCGGGCCTGGCACTCCGATGGGAAATCTCATGCGACGGTATTGGATCCCGGCCCTGCTCACCGAGGAGATCCCAACGCCGGACTCGCCGCCGGTCCAAGTCCGGATCCTGGGCGAGGAGCTGGTGGCGTTTCGCGACACGAACGGCCGCATCGGTCTGCTGGACGAGCATTGTCACCACCGCGGCACGTCGCTGTTTTACGGCCGGAATGAAGAGTGCGGGCTCCGCTGCGTCTACCACGGGTGGAAGTACGATGTCGAGGGCCACGTCGTCGATACGCCCGCCGAGCCGGCCGGCAGCCGCTTCAAGGAGAAGCTCCGCCACCCCGCCTACCCGACTCACGAGGTGGCCGGGATCATCTTTGCATATCTGGGCCCGCGCGAGCGGATGCCGCTGTTCCCCAACTACGATTGGACCCAGGTTCCGACTGACCACACGTACGTGACCAAGGCGTACCAGTCGTGCAACTATCTGCAGGGGCTCGAGGGGGAGTGCGATTCCTCGCACCTCTCGTTCCTCCACCGGACCTTTAGCCGCGATGGCGACCAAAGCCTGTACCAGAGTGACTCGGCGCCGGCCTATGAGACCGAGGAAGCCGATTTCGGCATGCGACTCATCGCGACGCGAAAGGCGGGTCCCGGCAAGCGCTACGTCCGCGTTTCGGCTCAGATCATGCCGGTCGGGGTGGCGGTCCCGGTTGGCACCCGGGACGCGTCGGGAAACCTCGACGGGTACGAAGTGCACTTCTACACGCCGATCGACGACACGCACAGTTGGCGGTTCGACTTTGGCTTTCGTCGAAGTCGCGTTGTCACCGACGCCGACGTCCATCGTCGCCTGGTGATCGGTCCGGACTATCGACGGATTCCCAACGCGGACAACCACTACCTTCAGGACCGCGAGATGCAGCGCGCCGTCAATTTCACCGGGATGACCGACTTCCTCACGCACGACTCCTGCGCGACCGAGTCGATGGGGCCTCTCTTCGATCGAAGCCGGGAGCACCTAGGGGCGAGCGACAAAGGAGTGATCGCCGTGCGCCGGTACCTCCTGGATGCCATCAAGGCGTTGCAGGACGGAAGAGAGCCGCCGCACCTCGTCCGGGACTTCGAGCGGAACGACTTCCGCCACGCCAACGCGACCTACGGTGTCATCGAGGACGATGGGTCGGATTGGCACGGGCACTTCCCGCACATGGCCTTGACCGCCGAAGATCTGACGGCGGAGCGTGGGCTCGCGGAGCAGCGGGCCGGATAGACGGCCTGCCCGCGGGCCTTCCGCCGGTCCGTCATCGCGGCCGGGTCAGTCGGACTGGCGGGCGCGGGCGTCCGCTCGATCAGCGGTGAGCCGCGCGATCGATTGCCGGAGCACAGCGATTCGCACGGGCTTGCTCACGATCTCGTCGACCGATGAGGGCCGATCACCACTCGCCCGCATGAGGTCGCCGAACCCCGTGAGCAGAATAATCGGGATGTTGGGGTGGGTCTGTTTCATCGCCCCGGCCATCTGATCGCCGGTCATCTCCGGCATCCCTCGGTCGGTGATGACCAGGTCGAACGCGGATTCGCTGAAGAGCTGCATCGCGTCCGCCGCGTTGGACGCCGTCTCAACCGTGTGACCGTCGCTGGCCAGGTACTGGGCGACAACCTCGCGAACCATCTGCTCGTCGTCCACGACAAGCACGCGGAGCTGGTTCTGTTGCAGGCCGGGGGCGGTGTCATCATCCGCGGCTCCCGCGCCACGAGGCACGGGAAACTCGAGGCTGAATCGCGTGCCGACACCCTCCTCGCTTTCGATTTCGACATTTCCTTCGTGTCGCTGCACGATGCCATAGACCATTGGCAGACCAAGACCTGTGCCCTGCTCGCCCTTGGTCGAGAAGAATGGCTCGAGACAGCGTTGCCGCACCTCCTCGCTCATCCCCACTCCGGTGTCCGCGACATCGAGGAACACCGAGCCGCCATCATGGCGCGTGCGCAGCGTGATCGTCCCGCTCTCCGATATGGCGTCGACGGCGTTGAAGATGAGATTCGCCACTGCTTCGCGCAGCTCCGCTCCGCTGGCCAGGATGGGAGGCACGTTCGCGAGGTCCGTGACGACGCGAATGGTGACGCCCTTCGCCTGCGCCTGGTCCTTCCAGCGCGGCTGGGTCAGCGATACCGCCTGTTCGACAATCACGTTGAGACTGACGGGGGCGAAGACCTCATCGTCTTTCCGCTCCCGGTAAAACTCGCGCAACCTGCCGACGATCTTGGCGGCATCCTGGGCGCCGGTCTGCACGAGCTTGAGATACTCGCGGACCTTGTCGTGATCGTCGAGGCCGTCGGGGCGATCGAGGAGCAGCTCGGTGAACCCCAGGGCCGGCACCAGCGCGTTGTTGAGGTCGTGGGCGATGCCGCTGGCCATCTGACCGAGCGCGCTCAACCGCTCTTGCTGGACCACGCGCCGCTGCGTTTCGTGCAGCTCGTCGTACGCGTCCTGGAGCTGGCTGTACAGCTCCGCGTTCTTGATGGCTACGGCCAGGTGGGACGCGATGGCGCCGAGGAATTCCACCCGGTCCGGCGTTGCCGCGTTGACTTCTTCGAATCCCACGCTGAGGATTCCCCAGAGCCGTCCATTGATCTCCACCGGGACAGAGACCAGCGACAGCACCGATTGCTCGGCAAATCGCCGCACGCGATCTTGATCCGACTGGCGCGTATCCTCGATGACGATAGGGCTTCGGCCTCGGATCTCACCCACCTCCGAGGGCGCCTGGACCACGACCCGCTCCTCCGCGCCGTCGGGCTCACCGACAACGGCGCCGCCGTCGCGCTCCCAGAACGCGACCACGTGGAACGATTCCGAGAAGGGGTCATGCTGGGCAATGCTGCACGAGCGGCACTCGGTCAGCGCGGAGACGTGGTGCAGGATGATGCCGAAGAGGCTCTTCAGATCGAGCGTGCTTCCCACGGCCCGGGAGAACTCGTTGATGGCTGCGAGGCGGCTCGCGATCGAACGGTAGCGCGCTTCAGCCTCGCGCGCCTCCAGATACAGGCCGGTGTGCTCCAGCGCGGCGGCGCCGGTCGTCGTGAGGATGCTCAGGGCTTTGACTTGACCCAGGGTGAACGCGCGGCGCTGCAGCGCGTTCACGTTGAGAATGCCCACGAGCTTGCCGCCCACCATCATCGGCATCGAGATGGCCCACCGAATCTCCGGTCGCGGGTGTGCGGAGGTGAAGCGCGGATCCTTCACTTCCCCGGTCAATGTCAGCGGCTCCAGGTGCTGGGCGACCCACCCGGCGATGCCGCGATCGAAGGGCACGCGTTGGCCAAGGATGTGGTCGCGCTGGGCGCCGCGGACGGCCGCAACGTAGAGCTCGCGGCCATCGCGCGTCGGCAGCATGATGGACACCTCGTCTGCCTCGCACTGCTGCACCGCGGCGTCCGCGACTTTGTTGAGGATCGAGTTCAGGTCGAGCGTCATGGCGACGGCCTTGCTGAGCTCGTGAATGGCGAGGGTTTCGCGGAGCTGGACGTTTTCGAGGCGAAGCCGACGCACGTCCATGCATCGGCTGAGCAGCGGAAGGAGTGAGCTGATTTTGAAAGGCTTCAGCAGATAGTCGAAGGCGCCGCTCTTCATCGCCTCGACCGCGGTCTGGACTGATCCCTGGCCGGTCATGATGACCGGCACGATGAGCGGGTCCAGCTCGAGGGCCCGTCGAAGCAGCTCGATGCCGTCCATCTCCGGCATGCTGAGATCGGACAACAGGAGGTCGAAGTCTTGCTCCGTCAGCGCGTCCAAGGCCTCCTTGGGTGACGTGTAGCCCACCGCCTCGTAGTTCTGGGCGGAGAGCATCTCGCACAGGGTCGACATCAGCTCAGTTTCGTCGTCGACGACCAGGACGCGCCCCAATGCTGGCTGTCCTACCACTCGGCCCACCTCACAATCCGCGTAGCGGACGCGATCGAATCCGTCCGCCGCCCGCGCAGCGTCGGCGGAGATGTCGGTCTGCTCCGTTATGCTGGTCCATAGTTGCCGCGACCGCCTCCATTCGGGCCCGTCTCCGGGGCGGGAAGTTTTACGCGAATCGTCGTGCCGACGCCGACTTCGCTGGCGATCTCGAGCTTCCCGGCATGCTCCTGCACGATCCGCCGACAGATGGCGAGCCCGAGGCCGGTGCCCTTCCCTTCGGGCTTGGTCGTGAAGAACGGCTCCGTCACCCGTGCCAGATCGGCCGGCGAGATCCCAGACCCTGTGTCCGCGATCTCGATGACGACGGTCGGACGGCCTTCCTGACCGCCGTTGTCGGTGCGGCGGTCAGGAGCGAGCTGGACGGCGGCTGAATCTTCGCGATAGACGCGAATGGTCAGCGTTCCTCCGGACTCCATCGCATCGCACGCATTCGTGATGAGGTTCAAGAGCACCTGACGGAGCTGTTGACGATCGGCGAGGATCGTGAGGGGGCCCGACGCATACTCCGTAACCGGCGTTACGCGGCGGTTACGGACGTACCCTTGGACCAGCTCGAGGGAGTTCGCGATCTCCGATGGGAGATCGATGGTGCTGATCTGCCGCTCGGTATGCCGGCTGAATTCCAGGAGCCGCGCGACGAGCCGAGCCATGCGTTCGACTTCGGCGTCGACGATCTCGAGGGAGCGCCGCCGCTGGTCATCCTCGGCGGTCGAAGCCAGCATGGATTCGATGCGCAGGCTCACGGTCGCGAGCGGGTTGTTCAGCTCGTGGGCCACGCTCGCCGCGAGCTCTCCCATCGTCGCCAATTTGGCCGTTTGCCAGAGCTGCTGCGAGGTCGCTTTCAGCTCCTCCGTCTTGGACTCGAGCTCGGCGGTCCGAGCCGCCACGCGATCTTCCAGCTCGACGGTGAGCTGGACCAGCTCGGCGTTCGTCTTGGCCAGCTCCTCGGCCTGGCGCGCGATCTCGTCGCCGCGCTGGGTGAGCTGGTCGTGCAACGCCTTCAGACGGAGGAGCGATCGGGCGCGGGCCAGCAGCTCCGCACGATCGATCGGCTTGGTGAGGAAATCGTCGGCGCCGGCCTCGAGGGCCAAGATGCGATCTCCCCGCTCCTGGAGGGAGGTCAGCATGATCACGGGGATGCGCCGCGTCGCATCGGCAGCCTTCAGCGCCCGGCAGAAGGCGACGCCATCCATCTCGGGCATGATCACGTCGGTGAGGACGAGGTCCGGCGGGGCGGCGCGGGCGCGGGCGAGGGCGCTGCGGCCATCGGTGACCAGCTCGATCTCGTACCCAGCCTCTTCGAGGAGTGCGCGAAGGTTCTCCGCTTCGGTGCGGCTGTCCTCCGCTACGAGCACACGCTGGGTCTCGCGCTGGTCATGTTGGAGGAGCTTGTCGTACACGGCTTTGAGGCGAAGGAGCGACCGAACGCGCGCCACCAGCTCGTCGGGGTCCACCGGCTTGCTCAGAAAATCGTCGGCGCCGTTCTCGAGGGCTCGAATCCGATCGTGCTGGGCCTGAAGCGAGGTCAGCATCACGACCGGGATGACCCGCGTGCCCTCGTCGGCCTTCATCGCCTGGCACAGCTCGTGGCCATCCATCTCAGGCATCATGATGTCGGAGAGCACCAAATCTGGCGGCGATTCTTTGATTCGCTCCAACGCCACCCGGCCATTTTCGGCGACGACAACCTGGTAGCCCTCGTCCTCGAGGACGAGGCGAACCAGCTCCGCCTGGGTCTGGCTGTCTTCGACGACGAGGATGCGCTCGGTCATGGGCGGCTGCCCGGACGCTCGAGGGCGTCGGACGGTGGGACGGGCGCGTCGTAGCCGGGCCTCTGTCTGGCGACACGTCCCAGGAGGACGCTGATGTCCTCGGGCGACAGCACGTATTGGGCAGCGCCGAGCCGAACGGCCTCCGCGGGCATTCCGTAGACGACGCAGCTCTCTCGGTCCTGGGTAATCGTCAGTGCGCCGACTCGACGCATGGCCAGGAGGCCAGCCGCGCCGTCGCGGCCCATGCCGGTGAGGAGCACGCCGACGGCCGAAGGTCCGTACGCCAGGGCGGCGGAACGAAACAGCTCAGTCGCCGATGGATAGAACCCGTCGTCCGACGGCCCATTGCTCAGTCGAATGCGGCCCGGGCCGGCGCCCACGTGGCAATCGGCCGGCGCGAGGTACACGGTGCCGCCTCGGAGCGGCTCTCCCGACTCCGCGATCTTCACCCTCATCGGCGTGCATTGGCCCAGCCAGTCGGCCAGCCCATCGACAAAGCCCGGCGTAATGTGCTGCGCGACGATGATCGGGATGTCAAAGGCCGATGGGAGTGCGCCCAGGATGCGCGACAGGGCATTGGGGCCGCCCGTCGATGCGCCGATCGCGATGAGGCGGGTGCGCCGGCTCGGGAGCAGGATCGCGTGCGCCTGTTCCGACCGACCATCGACGGCTGTTGGGTCGTTGCCGCTCGTCAGAGCGGGGCCGGTTGCGCCGCCGGTTGAGCCGTTTCGCCGCGGCCAGCGATGGACGACGCGCACCTCGGCCATGAGTCGGAGAGTCTGGAGCAGCTTCTGCGCCGACTCGTCCGCCAACGGGTCCCCTGGGCCGGCCGGTTTCTCGACGACGGTGAGGGCGCCGGCTTCCAACGCCTGGAAGGTCATCGCCACCTCGGCCGCGTTGAAGCTCGCACTGATGAGCACGATGGGCGTTGCCGCGCGCTCCATGATCTGGCGCGTGGCCTCGTAGCCGCCCATGCGCGGCATGTGGACGTCCATGAGCACGACGTCTGGCCTCAGGCTGAGGACCTGCTGGACTCCCTCAGAGCCATCGCGCGCCGTGCCGACCAGGCGAAGCTCGGGATCGCCATCCAGGATCGATGTCAGATACTCTCTGGTCGTCGGCGAGTCTTCCACGAGGACGACGCGGATCATCGGCGAGCCACCCCCCCGGACCCGCCGACGCTCGGGGAATCAACGAGCCGACGGATGATCTCCAAAAGGTTCGACTGCTCCATGTCTGATTTCACGACGTAGGCGTTGGCGCCGGCTTCGATTCCTCGCTCCTTGTCCTCGCGCGAATCGAGGGCCGTGACGAGAACGACCGGGAGCGACTCGAGGGCGGGATCGCGCCGCACCCGGGCCGTCAGCTCGAAGCCGTTCATGCGCGGCATGTCCACGTCGGAGACGAGGAGATCGCATCGTTCGCTCTTCAGCGTCGTCCACGCATCCATGCCGTCCACCGCGACCCGCACCCGGTAGCCGGCGGCTTCGAGAATGTTCCGCATCAAGGACCGCGTCGTGATGGAGTCGTCCGCGGCCAGGATCAACGGCGGCGGCGATTCGTCTTCCGATGCTCGCCGAGGTTCCATCGACGGCTTCGAGCGAACGGACCGAATCAGATCGCCTGGTCGGAGGTTCAAGACCAGCTCGCCACTTCCAAGCAGCCCCGCGCTTTGGACGTGTCGCACCCGCGCCATCGGCGGCCGCATCTCCTTGACGAGAACGTCTCGGTCGCCCTCGATCGCATCGACGAGCACGACGGCCGATTGATCGGCGACCTTCAAGAGAACGGCGAGCTGGGCCGTCGTCTCAAACTCGTCGCGAAACGAAGGGGTGGCTTGGCCGTTGGCGCGCCCCGAGCGGCCGTTCGCCGTGCCGCCCGGCAGGCTCAGGAGCTGCGCGAGCGCGGCCACAGGAACGACGTCCCGATTGCTCAAGACCATCACGTCGCGGCCCTCGGCGCGCTGGATGGTCTGCTCATCGGCACGGATTATCCGCTGCACGGCGTCCAGGGGGATGAGGAACGAGGACCCGCCGGCCCGAACGAGGAGTCCGCGTAAGGTCGCCACGTTCGCCGGCAGCGCCAGCCGAATGCTGGTCCCCACGCCGACCTGGCTCTCGACGCGGACGGAGCCGCCCAGGGCTTCGACGCGCTCGCGGACGATGGCCAGTCCGAGCCCATGGCCGGAGATCTGGGTGATGACGCTGCTCGTGCTGAGGCCCGACAGGAACAGGAGGTCGACCGCAGCGTCGTCGGCGAGCGCCTCCGCGGACTCCGCCTTCAGGAAGCCTCCGCGAACCGCCGCGGCGCGGACTTTGGCCGGATCGATCCCCGCCCCATCGTCGCGGACAGAGAACTCGACGCGACCATCGGATCCGATGCCCACGCTCAAGTCGATACGGCCCCGATCGCTCTTCCCCGCGCGCTGACGCGCCGGTGGCGCTTCGATGCCGTGGTCGACGGCATTTCGGACGAGGTGGATGAGGGGGTCCTTCACCGCCTCGAGGATCTGCAGGTCAACTTCGATCTCGGATCCCTGGATCGCAAGATCCACGACCTTGCCCTGCTCCGCGCAGAGGTCGACCACCATCCCGGGAAAGACGTTCAGAATCACCGATGCCGGCGCTAGACGGAGCTGGCGCGTTTCACGATGCAGCGCATCGACGGCGTGCACCACGTCCCGTTCGTCGGCGCGCAAGTCGCTCACGAGCTGCTGCACGAGGGAGACGGCCGCCGCGATATCCGCCGCGTTGCCATCGCGCTGGCATTGGGTGAGCACCTCGGCCAACACCTCCGCGCTCCTCCGGCGCTCCGCGGCCCGCAGCTTGTGGAGGAGAAATTCCTCGCTCTGGAAAAAGAGGGCGTCGAGCTTGGACCGGGCGACGCGCAGCGTGTCCGGAGTGATGGCCGGGCGCGCGGCCGATGCCTCAGCCTGCGCCTCCGGCATCGGTGGGACGGCCGACGAGGCGTCGGCGCCATCGGGGCCGGGCTGACCTCCGCGCGGGACAGCGTCGAGTCTGGCCACGAGGGGTTCCAGGAAGGCGGCGTCGTCTCCGGCGAGGAGGTGGCTGACGCCGCGCACGCCTTCGGTGAGAAGCGAGATAAGGCTGGGTGAAAGCTGCACCTCGTCGCGGGTGAGGCCCCGAAGGATCGTCTCTATCGACTGGCAGAGCGACTCGATCTGGCGCATACCCACCGAGCGGGCCGCGCCCTTGAGGGTGTGCGCCGACCGAAAAGTCGACTCGACGAGCTGGCGCCCCGCCTCGCCCGACGCTCCTTGCGCCATCGAATTGAGGTTCGCCATCAGAACGTGGCTCAGTTCCTCTGCTTCGGCCTTGAACGTGGCCATCAGGCGCTCTCGGAGCTGCGCATCTCTCCCCGTCATGGTTCTAGCCTCGTGCTCCCCCTCGTTTCCCGATCAACCGGAGCGTCCCGCCGCGACCGTCCCGTCGCCGCCCGCGTCGGCGGCATCGGTGCGGGCCGCGACCCTGGATCGGGCGCCACCGATGCCACGGGCCGCCGCGTACGCGCGGCCGTTGGTGGACGGCTCCCGCGCGACGAGATCGCGGAGCCCGCGGGCAAGCTCATTTAGGTCGGCCGCGGCCCGCTCCACCTGTCGCGTCGAGGCCATGTTCTGGGAGGACGCCTGCTGGATGTTCTGCATGGCAAGGGACACCTGGTCGATGCCGACGACGCCCTGCTGGACCGACGCGACAATTTGCTGGGCGGCCTGGGCAGACTCGTTCAGGCCGTCGGCGAGCACGCGAATGGCATCGCCGGCGCGGTTGGCCACGGCCTCGGCGTCCTCGGAGGCCTTCACGCCCTGTTCCGCGGCCAGGACGGCCGCCTGGGTGGCCCGCTGAATCTCATTCAAGATCCCGCGGACCTGGGCGGCGGCTTGCTTCGATTGCTCGGCAAGCGCTTTTACTTCGGAGGCGACGACGCCAAAGCCCGCCCCGGCCTCGCCGGCCTTGGCGGCTTCGATGGCCGCGTTGACCGCGAGCAGGTTCGATTGCTCGGCCAGGTCGTTCACCGTGGCCATGATCTCGCCGATTGCCTGGCTCTGGTCGCTCACGGCCAGGATCCGCTGCGCGAGGCCCTCCATTCGGCCCTTCAGCTCCTGCATGCCCTGGCTGGTCTCGCTGACCGCGCGCTGGCCCTCCTGCGAAATATGGACCGTCTTCTGCGCGGTCTCCGCAACGGCCTGAGCCTTCTGCAGCGAGACCTGCGACGTCTGCTTCACTTCCTCCACCGTCGTGGTCGTCTCCTGAACCGCCGCCCCTTCCTCTGCCGCGCCGCTCGCCTGTTGGGTCGTCGCGGCGAGGATCTCCGTGGAGGCGGATGCGAGGGTGTTCACTGTCGCCCGCAGCGGCGCGGTGATGGACCGCGTTAGGGCCCACGCGATGGCCAACCCGGCGACGAAGGCGACGATGCCGACGAACAGCATGAGCCAGAATGCGCGAGATGCGTTGTCCGTGGCGGCATTGCTGGACTCGGTGAGGCGCGCCAGGGCGCCGCTGTTGAGGCGATCGACCTGCTGGCTGAGCTGGGCGCGGACCGGAATTACATCGGTCGTCGCGATGCGAACCGCAGTCGCGTCGTCGCCGGCCGCCTTCGCGTCCACGGCTCGCTGCATGGACTTCTGCCACTCGTCCGTCGTGGTCAATACGTCGTTCCAGGAAGACTTCAGCTCAGGCGAGGGGCTCTGGTCGCGGAGCTCAACTGTCGTCTTTCTCGTGCTGTCCATGGCAGTGCGCCACGCGGCCAGCGAATCGCTGCTCGGGGCGATCAGGTATTCGAGGAAGTCGGCGAGCGCGGAGTTGAGGCTCTCCCGCCGCGTCAAGGTTCCGCTCAGCTCCTGGCCCTGCTCGTGCAATGCCGCGCTCAGCGCGTCCGTCGTGCGCGGCAGCGAGAAGATTCCCACGCCCGCCACGATGGCCAGAAGTAGCAGAATGACCGCGTAGCCGGCGGTTATGCGCTGACCGACAGTCCAGTTCACGGCGTCCTCCCTCTCATAGTGATTCGTCCACGACCACTCGCGGATCGCGCGCAATGGCGTCGGGGTCCAGCATGACCACCACCTCGTCGCCGACCCGCGTCACGGCGGACGGTCGCTGCGCATCGTCGCTGGAGGCCGGGGCCTCGACGATCCCGTGCGGGACGACGCCGACGACCTCGTCCGCAAGGAGGCCATAGGGGCCGTCGCTCGCGCGGACGACGACGCCGAACCCGTGGTCGCCGCTCCGAATCTCTCCGAAGAACGAGCGAACGTCCACGATCGGGATCACGTTGCCGCGGTGAAGCGCAATACCGACAATCGCGTCGGGCGCGCCCGGGACCTGCGTGATCGATGGGATGCGAATGACGGCCTCGACCGCGCCAACGTCCACCGCGAATCGTTGGGCGCCGAGGGTGAAGAGGAGAACCCGGCCGCGCTCAAGTCGGACCGGACCGGTCTCGATGGGCCGGGCCAGGGCGCGCGCGCGCTCCAGCAGCACCTCGGCGACCGACGCGCCGGCCGGCAGGGCGCCGCCCACTTCCGCTCGGCCCATCGCACGAGCCAGGGGCTCGGTCGGGTCTGGCATCCCAGAGGCGTCAATCATGCATCCAGCACCCTTCCCCGCGGCTGCGCAGGATCGGTCGCCGATCCTGCGTCGAGAAGCTCGTGGGCGATCTCGACGATTCGGCCTGCCGTAAGGCCTTCGCTGCCCTCCACCGGAGCATCCGGGTGCTGCGCTTCGAGGATGCCGATCGCCGCGCGCAACGAACGCCGTCCCTCGGCGTGGAGCCCGTGTCGAATCAGGAGCGTGCCCAGGGCGAAGTGGGCGGCGGCGGCCCGCGGAGCGAGAAAGATCGCCCGCTGCAATGCTTCGCGGGCCGCGCCGATGTCTCCTGTCTCGCGCGCGATATCTGCCATGAGCAGGTGCGCCGCGAGGAACAGCGGGTCCGCTGCCAGCGCCGCCGCGCACGCGACGCGCGCGGCGGCCAGGTCCCCCCCGTCGGCCGCTGCCCGCGCGCGCTCCATCAACCGAACGACGGCGTTGTCCGGACCATCGTCGGTCCGGGGCTCCGCCGTCGTGTCGGTCGCCGGGTCGACGTGATCGGGAAGGGCTGCGTCCGCCGACTCCGAAGCGGGGGCGGCGAGGGCTGCGTCCGCCGACTCCGAAGCGGGGGCGGCGAGGGCCACATCGGCTGCGACCGGCGGATGATCGTCACGGAGCTCGAAGGGTCCGGGCGTCGGCGCAGGGTACCAGATCGGTGGCGGATCGAGGGTCGATGAGGCGGCCGGTCCGCCGATCAGCTGCTGTGGCGCGGCGGATTGCTCCCCGGACGAGGCCCAGGTCTCGGAGGACTTGCGGTAGAAGACGGCGCCGGGAAATGATGCGCTCACGAGCGGATGGAACAGCTCGATTGACGTCTCGGCAGGACTAACCGCCAGAAAGCCGTTCGGAGCCAGGGCACGGCCCAGTCGGCGCGCCGCCGCCTCGCGCGCATCGCGGGTGAAGTACATCAGGACGTTCTTGCAGAAGATCAAGTCGAGGCCGGTGGCGTCCGGGTTGTCGCTGGGATAGCGGTCGGCGGCAAGGTTGAGCCGGGTGAAGGTCACCATCTCGCGAATGCGCGGGTCCACCTCGAACAACTGGTCCCCCCGCTCGCGGAAGTACGTCCATATGATGGCGTCTGGCGTGTCGCGGAGGGACCAGGAGCGATACAGCCCTTCGCGCGCGGTCTCGAGGGCGCGCGGATTGATGTCCGAAGCCAGGATTGAAATGGACCAGCGATCTCGATCCGGCAGCAGGCGGTCGAGAACGATCGCCAACGAATATGGCTCCTCACCGCTGGCGCAGCCGGCGCTCCAAACGCGGATGAATTGGGCCCCAGCGCCGCGGCGCTCTGCGATCAAGGCGGGCAGGATGCTGCGCTCCAGCGCGTCGAAACAGGCGCGGTCGCGAAAGAAATAGGTCTCGCCGATGGTCAGCCACGGCATCAGCTCGCCGAACACCGGGCTGTCGTCCGGCAGTCCTGCGAGCTGGAGCACGCCGAGGTCCGGCGATCCGGCGTGGAGCACCTTCTGGAGTCCGCGGCGTAGGTCCTCCATTCGGCTGTCCGGAACATCGAGGCCGAAGCGTGCGGCAATGATCTGCCGGGCCCGCTCCAGCGCTTCAGGCGTGACCCGCATCGCCCATCCCTTCAATGGCGGCCTGGATCTCTCGTTCTTCGGACTTCGAGAGGAATCGTTCGACGTCGTGGATGAAGAGGAGCTCGTCACCGATGGGGAGAATCCCTTCGACGTGCTCGATGCCCGGCACGATGTCTCGCGTTGGGGTGACCTGAAGCTGCGCCGCGCTTTCGACGCGCGTCACCGCGTCGACGGGAATCGCCACGGTGCGCGCCGACGTTCTGGCGATGAGAAGCTGTGCGTCGACCCCGTACGCGCGCGGAGCGAGCCCGAGCCGGCGGCGGAGGTCGAGAACCGGTACGATCTGTCCGTGCACGTTGACGACGCCGAGGCACACGTGCGGCGCGCGCGGCAACGGGGAGACGGCGACCATGCGCTCCACCCGAATGACAGAGTCGAGGGACACCGCATACGACTGGGTGTCGAGCCTGAATACGACGACGCGAATGGCGCTCGCCGCTGCGCCTGCCATGGCCACCATCACGCGCCTCGGGCCTATCATGCTACGGCCAATTCTATTAGATATCTAGAACTGTTTCGATTGTGTGCTCTTGTTCACACCAGTGCCGAGTCTGGCGGAATTCCAGCCGGCCGCGATCGGGGAGGGCGCCGTGCTTTCGCGTGAGGAAAACGAACGGCTAACGCGCGTTTCCGCGGGGACCCCAATGGGGGAGCTGTTCCGGCGGTTCTGGTTGCCGGTCCTCCTCTCCTCGGAGCTTCCGGAGCCCGACTGCACGCCCGTGCGGGTCACGCTGCTGGGTGAGCCCCTCGTTGCCTTTCGCGACACGCGGGGTTTCGTCGGCCTGCTCGGTGTCCACTGTCCGCACCGTGGTGCGAGCCTCTTCTTCGGGCGCAACGAGGAGGGAGGCCTGCGCTGTGTGTATCACGGCTGGAAATTTAACACCGAGGGCCGTTGCGTCGACATGCCAAACGAGCCGCCCGCAAGCAGCTTCAAGGATCGAGTCCGACACCTGGCCTATCCGTGCGTCGAGCGCGGGGGGATCCTCTGGACCTACATGGGCCCCGCAGACCGCGTCCCGCACCTGCCGGAGCTGGAGTGGACGCTCGTTCCGGAAAGCCACCGATACGTGCACAAGCGGTTCCAGGCGTCGAGCTATCTGCAAAACGTGGAAGGCGAGGTTGATTCGAGCCACGTGTCTTTCCTCCACCGTTCGCTTCGGCCTGACTACGACGGGGCGACGGTGTCGGGCCAGCGGCTTCTGAGCCGAGCGCGCCACTTTGCGCCGACGTTCGACGTCCGGGAAACGGACTACGGACTGGTGATCGGCGCCCGGCGAAACTGGGACGATGGGCAGTACTACTGGCGCGTCACGCAGTTCCTCATGCCTTCCTACACGATGATCCCCAGCGAGCCTGGATCCCCGATCAGCTTCACCGCGGCGATCCCCATCGATGACACACACATGTGGGGCTACACGGTGACGTGGCGACCGGACCGCCCGCTCACGTCCGAAGACGTCGCGCGAATCGAATCCTGGACGGGGATCTACGCCGAAGTGGACCCTCGTACGTTCTTCCCGGTCGCCAACATGGCGAACGACTACCTGATCGATCGCGAGAAGCAGCGGCACGATTCCTTCACCGGCATCCGGGGAATTCGGGAGCAGGACTTGGCCGTCCAGGAAGACCAGCACGGACCGATCGCAGACCGCACGATGGAGCACCTCGGCTCGAGCGACACGGCGATCATCTCGATGCGGAGGCTCCTCCTCCGGTCGATCGCCGACCTCGAGCGCGGCGTCGAGCCCATCGCCGCCGCGAGGGGTGGGGCCTACCGCGTGCGCTCGGCCGCGTTCCTGGCATCGCGAGACGCGGCGTTCGACGAGCTGCCGCTGACGCTCTGATACAATCGCCCCATTCGTCGGGAGGAGGAGTCGATGAGTGCGGGCACACCGGATCAGGGCGCCGATCTGGCCGCCTTTGCGCGGGCCCGTGAGGGGCTCGAGCAGGCGTATCAGCAGGTCCCTGACGAGGCGCTGACGTACGTGCCGGAGGGGGAGGACTACACGCTCGGCGGGCTGGCGGTCCACGTCACCGACGTGCTGCTCCACTACGTTCACGTGCTCGATCTCATGAAAGGCGCGAACTATGGCGAGGTGCGGGCGCTCGACGCTGCGGACGACGCCAAGCGGCAACGAGATGCGATGGTGCGCGACGGCTTCGGGAGCGCCGAGCGCCCGGGCGTCTTTCGGGATATGCGCGCCGCGCACGATGCCCTCGCGGCGCGCGTGCGCGCCATGGGGTCGGAGGAATACGTCCGCCCATCGAACGTGCTATACGGAGCGGACGCCACGGAGCCGTATGCCACGCGCGCGGCGGACGTGCTGGGCTGGGTGACGGACCACTACAACGAGCACATCGACCAGGTGGGTCAGCTCGTCGAGCGGTGGAAGCAGTCGCGGACGTGATCGGGCCGACAGACAGGGGTAAGATACCCACGTGAGCGCCGGCCGCGTGGCCGGCCCTCGAGACGAACCAGCGACACCCGAGTGAGGAGGTCTCCGGTGAAGATCATCGACGGCGATGGCCACGTATTCGAGGACTCTGACGGGCTCCGGAAGTATCTGCCGTCCCCCTTCAAGGACGGCCGATCGCTCGAGCGCTGGTTCCCCCCGCTCGATCACTTCCACGCCTTCATTGGCGAGACGCCGCCCGGTTCGTTCCGACGGGAAACTGGACCGAAGGAATGGATCGAATTCATGGAGGATGTGGGCATCGACACGGCCGTGCTCTACACGACGAGCGGACTCGCGGTCGGGAAGGTCTTTCATCTGGATTGGGCCATCGCCCTCTGTCGCGCCTACAACGACTGGCTCCACGAGGAGTACCTGCAGCGAAGCCCGCGATTCCGCGGCATGGCGCTCATACCCATGCAGGACCCGGACGCAGCGGCGGAGGAGCTGCGCCGCGCGGTGACGCAGCTCGGATTCTGCGGGGCAATGCTTCCGTCGACCGGGCTGGCCAGCCACCTGGGTGCCAAGCAGTATTGGCCCGTTTACCAGGAGGCGGACCGGCTCGGGTGCGCCCTCGGGGTGCACGGCGGCGCCCACAGCGGCCTCGGCTTCGATCAGATGAACGTTTACACGCCAGTGGGCGGCATGGGTCACCCCTTGGCGCTCCTCATCAACTTCTCTGGCATCCTCTTCAACGGATTGCTGGACCGCTACCCGAACGTCAAGTGGGGATTCCTCGAAGGCGGCGTCGCCTGGCTCGAGGTGGCCATCGAGCGATTCGATCGAGCCCACGAGACCCACATCCAGTGGAACCCGCGGGGCGAGCTGGCGCCGGCGCCGGATGAAGTCGTGAGCGAATACATCCGCAAGCACGTACAGGCGGGACGGCTCTTCATCGGGTGCGAGGGCGACGAGCCCACGCTGGCCCACGCGTCGGCCCAGGTGGGGAGCGAGGCGTTCGTCTATTCGTCCGACTTTCCCCACGAAGTCAACAACGCCATCTGCAAGGAAGAGATCCAGGAGATGCTGGAGTGCGAGGAGCTGACGGCGCAGGACAAGGAGAACATCCTGCACGCCAACGCCGAGCGCTTCTACGGGCTGGGCGCCGGGTCGGCCAAGGCAGCGGCCGCCGCGGCCGCTGCTGGGGGCTGAACCAGCCCGAGCAGGATCGCGAATGTCGCTCCGTCCGCTCGAAGAAGGAGGAGTGGCGGCTCAGCGCGAACCGCCAGCCTGCCCACCGGGCATCCGGCGGAGGGCGTGCGCCCACAGCACGGTTGATTCCTACAGGTGGAGCAGGGCGCGCGAGTTGCGCTCCATCGCGCGGGTGATCTGTGACGGGTCGGGTTGCTCGTTGATGACCGGGAGCGCCTTGGCGAGGGGTCCGAGACCGCCGCAGTAGTCGGACCCGAATACGACTCGGTCTGCGCCCAGCGTGTCGAGGAGAAACCGCAGCGTGCGCGGCTGCGCGCTGGCGCAGTCGACGGAGAAGTGCCGCAGGAGCACATCGGCGTAGCGCTCCTCGCCGCCTGGTCCCTTGTGCTTCCACCACAGCTTGCTGAGGAGCAGCGGGATGCCCCCGCCGGAGCTTCTGATCACGACCTGGAGGTGCGGGTAGCGGTCGAACAGGCCGGCCGCGATCATGCGGACCACGCAGTCCGAGACCGCGGCGTCGGCCGACGCGCTGACGACGACGCCCTGCCCGGCGTCTTCCAGGCGCTCCAACGTCGGGTCCTTGGCGGCGGCTGCGGCACCGCCGTGGAGGAAGACCGGCAAGCCGACCTCGCTGATGGCGCGGAAGACGGGCTCGACGGCTGGGTCGCCCATGACGTCGCCTCGGCCGTACATCATGACGGCGCGGAATCCGGCCGCTGCCATACGGCGAATTTCGGCTGCCGACTCGATTGGATTGACCCACGTGAACGCAATGCTTCCAGCCAGGCGGTCGCGGTGCGAGGACGTGCGCTCGGCGATGAGGTCGTTGGACTGCCGGACGATGGCGATCGCGTCGGCCGGCGGCAGTCGGTCCGCATTGACGCCGGCGCCCTGAGACACGATCTGAAAGTCGATCCCGACGGCGTCCATCTCCGCCACGCGGCGGGAGAAATCCGGCGAGTCAAACGGGTCGGGGCGCGGTGGCCGCGCCCCGCGGCGCTCGAAGGCTGAGCCCAGCTCCGGGGGCGTGTGATGCGCGTGCCAGTCGATCAGCATCGGGTTGCGCCTCCCGCGTGCCCAGGATCCTCGGCCGATTGGCGCTGATCGCCGTCCGAGAGCCTCAGTCTAGCACGGCCCGCCCGGTCGCGAATATGGTCGGCTACAATCGGTGCATCCTTGCGGAACCCATGCTGGGGGCTGGACTATGGCTCGCTGTTTCGCGCAGCAGATCGACCACTACGTCACCGCGATGCAGGACATCAACCGCGCAGAGACGTTTTACTGCGGGGTGCTCGGCGGCAAGGTGAAACGCAAGCGGCTGGACTACGGGCGGGAGCCGGAAGCCGACCCCCACGGCACGCGCCCGCCCTCGATGTTCGTGCAGCTCGGAACCATCGAGCTGGGGCTGTTCGGCGACGAGCTGTGGGGGCTCCCGTACCGAAAGCTGAACCGCGGCATCCCACGGTGGGCATATGAGGTCGCGACGGAGGATTTTCCCAAGCTTCTCGACCGGTTGCGGCGCGCCGGGGTGCCGTTCGACGGTCCGCAGGGCGACGACGGGGACGACGCGAGCCACGTGTGGCTGCACGACCCGGAGGGGAATTTCGTCGAGTTCGTGGACCGGGGGACGCCCAAGCGGCGCCCCCAAGACGAAGTCGAAATCGTTCGGCTCGACCGGGTCGACTACGAATCCACCGACCTCTCACGGACGGCGGACTTCTACGTCGGAGCCATGGGGTTCGAAGTGACCCATCGCGGGCGGTCACCGGAGGGAAATCCGTGCCTGGACCTTCGGCTCCCCACCTCTGGCCAGCTCTTTCGCTTCCAGCGCGTCGAGCGCCCATCAATCCAGACCTGGGCGCGCTTTCGTGGGAACCACCTCGCCTTCTACGTGCCTCACGAGGACTTCGCGGCGGCATGCGCGCAGCTCGACGAGTATGGCGTCATCAACCACGACGAGCGGGGCGACGCGACGCACGGTGATCTGCGAATCGTGCGGCGGGAGAACGAAGGGGACGGCGGCGGAGAGGGAACGTACTTCCTCGACCCAAATGGCTACAACCTGCAATACATCGCCCACGCCGGCACCCACTTCGATGAGGCACCGGCGAGCGGCGGCCGCGGGCGGCCCGGTCGATAGCGGAATGCCGAACCTTGGAGAACCCATCGAAGCGATATCCGCGTGAGGGGGGACGAGCGCGTGGCGCAAACGGTAGACCGCGCCCGGGTGACCCGGCTGCGAGCGGCGCTGAGCGAGCGAAACATCGAGAGCGAGTACTACGAGACCGGCGCGGAGGCGCTCGCGCGGTTGAAGGAGCTGGTGCCGCTGGGCTCTGAGGTGCAGACCGGCAGCTCGACGACGCTCGATCAGATCGGTTTCACGAGCTGGCTCAAGGGGCTCCACGAGACTGGCAAGCTGCGCTATTTTCGCGCGGAAACGCAGCAGCACGCAGACCCAGCCGTCCGTACGGCGAACCGCCGACGAGCGACGCTGGCCGAATATTTCCTCGGCAGCGTCAACGCCCTGACCGAAGACGGCGTGGCGGTCGTGTGCGACGCGTCGGGCACGCGCCTGGGCGGGTATATCTTCGGCGCTCAGCGGGTGATTTGGGTGGTCGGGGTCAACAAGATCGTGCCGACGCTCGAGGACGCCATGCGCCGCATTCGCGAGGTGGCCCTACCCGGTGAGGACGCGCGCGTGAAGGCGCTGGGCGAGGCGGGAAGCGCTATCAATAAGGTCGGCATCTTCTACGGCGAAAGCGCGATCGGACGGATCCGGATGCTCCTCATCGGCGAGCCCCTGGGGTTCTGAGCAGCGTCCTGCGAGCCGCGCGGCTATCCGGCGGAGGCTTCGAGCCCGGGCGCGGCGTGCATCTCGCGCAGCGGCGAGCACACAATCCAGACCGACGAGGAGGCCATGCCGATGGCCGCGACGACGAGCGTCGCGCGCAGGCCCAGGCTTTCCGCCAATATGCCGCCGAGCAGCGAGCCCAGCGGCGCGGCGCCGAAGACAAGGAACCGGATCGTGGCGTTCACTCGGCCGTGGAGGGAGGCCGGCGTACACGCCTGCCGCAAGCTGAGCTGGTTGATTCCGTAGACGAGCCCACCCAGCCCGCACGCGAACTGGCCGACTCCAAGGAGGGCGAGCTGCATCGGCCGCGGTCCGACGGCGAGGGGGGCGAAGAGGCCGGCGATCCCCTCGGCCGTCGCTGCCACGGCGATCGCCGGCCCAACGCCGAGCTTCCGAGCCACGGGTCCGGCGAGGAACGCGCCGACGAGGCCGCCGACGCCTCCGATCGCCATGACGAGCCCGATCACCCCCGCCGGCAGGGCAAGGTCCTGGGTGAGGAAGAGCAGGTAGATGGCCGGAAAGCTCGCGAACAGGTTGAACGTGCAGTTGCGCGCCGTGATGGAGCGAAGTGTCCGGTCTGCCCAGACCGTATGCACTCCGGCGCGAACCTCCGCCCAGGCGCATGGCCGCTCCTGGCTCCGGACCAGGCGGAGCTCCGGCCGCCGGATGGAACGGAGGAAGATCGCCGAGACCAGGAACGAGGCGGCGTCGCCGAAGATCACGACCGGAGCCGCGAAGAGCTGCAGCAGATACCCTGCCACGCCGGGGCCGATGATCGACGCCAGCGACCGGCTGAGATGCAGCTTCCCGTTCCCGTCCGTCAGCTCGGCCCGCCGGATCAGCGACGAGAGAAATGCGATGTGCGCTACGTCGAAGACGAGCGTCATGCTGGCGAGGAGGAAAGCCACGACGTAGAGATGCTCGATCCGCAGGGAGCCGAAGGCCGCGGCGACGGGGACGTAGGCGAGCGTCACGCCTCGCCCGACGTCAGAGAGGATGAGGATGGGTCGCCGCCGAACGCGGTCGATCCAAACGCCGGCGAAGAGCGCGATGAGGAGGAACGGCGCATTCTGGGCCACGCCCAGCAGCCCGAGCTGCATCGGGGTGGCCCGCAATGCCAGCACTGCGGTCATCGGCAGTGCCAGGCTGGTGAGCTGAGAACCGAAGAGGGAGACGGTCTGTCCGGCCCAGAGCTTAACGAAGTCGGGACGGCGCCACAGTGCGGAGAAGTGCAAGGGACTCCAGCGAAATCGGGGGACGGGTCGTTACAAATACAGCAAATTATTGCCGCTGGAAATATACAAACACGGCCGATCGAATCACAAGGTGGCCCTTCGGTCGGTTTAAGTTATGAGGCAACAACGGGTGGCGCTGCGCGTGGCCCCCGCCTGCGGCAATGGGACGATTCCGTATGATTCCCCTGAGCGACCTACCCCGCGTTGCAGGAGGCGCCCATGGCGCAGGTGATCGACTATCGCTCGCTGGTCGGCTCGAACCCCGACAAGATGTTCAAATCCACCCTATTCGAGAGCCCGCGGATGCTCCTCGGGCTGAACTGTCTCGAACCGGGCCAGAGCGACCGCGTCCACACGCATGCAGACCAGGACAAGTTCTATTTCGTCGTCGAAGGCGAGGGCGAGTTTGAGGTGGGGGGCGAGACGGTCCATGCGGGACCGGGCCACACGGTGCTTGCCCCCGCCGGCGTGACCCACGGCGTCAAGAACGCCGGTCTCCAGCGCCTCGTAATCTTGATGGGCCTCACGCCCTGGCCCGGGCCCTAACGGGATGGTTCGCGAAAGTCGTTCGTCCTGAGCTTGTGGAAGGAAGGACGGGCGATGAATTGGTCATCCTGGGGGCGTAGCCCGAAGGATCTCGCCTCAGAGAGATGCTTCGCTGCGCTCAGCATGACGGGCGTTCGCGAGTCGCGATCGAGTAACGGACGGGCGGTGATTTCGTCATCCTGGGGGCATAGCCCGAAGGATCTCGCCTCAGGGAGATGCTTCGCTGCGCTCAGCCCGAGGATAAACGGGGTAGACTATGGGGCCGGAGGCCGCCAGAGGTCTCTGTCCAGGGGCAATCGCGCCGGGGCCTTGACTGAGCCGTCCGGCCAGCCCAACCCGGGGAGTGGGACTGCGTGATTGAAGGTGTGCGCCGCGTCCAGGAGCTGATGGAGCGCGAGAACTACGTGACCGACCGGGCGATTGCCACGACCGTCTACCTCGCGATGGAGCTGCGGAAGCCGGTGCTCATCGAAGGGCCCGCCGGTGTGGGGAAGACGGAGGTTGCGAAGGTGCTCGCCCACGCCCTCGGCACACGGCTCATTCGTCTGCAATGCTACGAGGGCCTGGACGTGAATACCGCCCTCTACGAATGGAACTTCCCAAAGCAGATGCTGCGCATGCGGATCGAAGAGGCGGGGGAGCTATCCACCGACGAGAAGGAGCGGCTCATCTTCAGCGAGTCGTTTCTTTTCAAGCGGCCGCTCCTGCAGGCGATCACGGAGCCCGAGCGGCCGCCGGTGCTGCTGATCGACGAGATCGACCGTGCCGACGAGGAGTTCGAGGCCTTTCTTCTCGAGGTGCTGTCGGATTTTCAGGTGACCATCCCCGAGCTGGGCACCATCGAGGCGGCGCATCGGCCATACGTGGCTCTGACGTCGAATCGGACCCGCGAGCTAAGCGATGCGCTCAAGCGACGGTGCCTTTACCTCTGGATCGACTACCCGACGTTTGAAAAGGAATCGCAGATTATTCAGAGCAAGGTGCCGGGCATCACTCGCGATCTGGCCCACCAGGTCGCCGCGTTCATGCAGGTCGCCCGCCAGCTCAAGCTCTCCAAGATTCCCGGCGTGGCCGAGACGCTCGACTGGGCCGTGAGCCTCATGGCCCTGCACCAGGATCACCTGGAGCCGGAGGCCGTGTCGGAGACCCTCGGCTGCATCCTGAAAGACCGGGACGACATCGTCCGCTACGCGGGCCCTCGGGTGGAACGGCTGGTTCGCGCCATCGGTGAGATTGCCGACGAACAGCTCGCGGATGCGGCGCCGGACCTGCTCGCCCGCGTCGAGGCATGACGCGACCGCTGTCATGCTGAGCGAAGCATCTCCGGGGGCGAGATCCTTCGGGCAGCGCCCTCGAGATGACCGTCCCCCCGTTCGCCCTGGGGCCTTCGGCGTCGCACAGGCCAGGCCTGCCGAAGGGCGGGCCGCCGCCGTGAACTGCGGGCCGGGGCGCGGCGTGCGCACCACCGCCCGGTGTCATGCTGAGCGAAGCGAAGCATCTCCGGGGGCGAGATCCTTCGGGCTACGCCCCCAGGATGACCGTCCCCCCGTTCGCCCTGGGGCCAGCCGAGGACGAACGGGCGAGAAACGCGGACTCGGAACCAGTGCCGCGACAGGAGGGCGAAATGGAGGCTGAGGGCCATCGAGGAGCGCGCGCGGACCCGTCACGCGCATCCCGGGCGAACCTCGCGCACAACGTGATCGACTTCGCGCGCTTTTTGCGTGCAAACGACCTCATGGTCAGCCCGGCCGAAGTGCACGACGCGGTGCGCGCCATCCGCGTGATCGATCTCGGCGATCGCGGCGAGTTCTATCTTGCTCTGCGGTCGGTGCTGCTGTGGAACCCGGACCAGCGGCCGCTATTCGACGAGCTGTTCGAGCGCTTCTGGGGCGGCTGGTCGGACGAGGAATCGCTCGTTCGAGAGGAGCGGGCCCCCACCATCGCAGTGGCCCGAGAAGAGGGCGCCGAAAGTCAGCCGAGCGGCGATTCGTACAGCGCGATGGAAGCGGTGATCGAGAAGGACTTCTCCGACTTCAAACCGGACGAGCTGGGCGCGGTGGCCCGCGCGTGCGTCACCATCGCCCGGCGTGTCGCGACGCGGAAGAGTCGACGTTACCGGATCACGACGCGAGGCACGCGAGTCGATCCCCGTCGGACCATTCGACGCAACGTGCAGTTTGGGGGCACGGTCATCGAGCTGGCGCGCATGGAGCGGAAGATCCGAAAGCCGCGCATCGTGGTCATCTGCGACGTGAGCCGGAGCATGGAGCAGTACAGCGTCTTTCTGCTGCAGTTCATGCACTCCATGCAGAACGTCATCGGCCGCATCGAGTCCTTCGTGTTCAGCACGTCGCTGCATCACGTCTCGAGTTACTTCAAGCACGCCGACATTCAGACGGCGCTCGGCGAGATCGCGGCGGACATCCCCGATTGGTCGGGCGGGACGCGAATCGGCGAGAGCCTGCGGACCTTCAACGAGAGCTTCGCGCGACGGATGGTGGACCCGCGGACGGTGGTCATGATCCTCAGCGACGGATTGGATACCGGGCAGACGGATCTTCTCGCCGAGCAGATGGCGATCCTGCAGAAGCGCGCGGCGCGCTTGATCTGGCTCAATCCGCTCCTGGGGCGAGAAGGGTACCAGCCGGTCGCGCGCGGGATGGTCGCCGCGTTGCCATACGTCGACATCTTTGCTGCCGCGCACAATCTGGCCAGCCTACAGAAGCTGGCCAACAGCCTGGCCGCGCCGCGCGGTCCACGCTCAATCGCGACCCAGCGCCTCGCCGGCTGATCCGGCGCTCGCCGTTCGCCGACGATACAATGAGCTGAGGGAGCTTGCGATGACCGTATCGTAATGGCCCTCGACCAGGTCCGCGAGCACGGTTGGCAGCTCCCGCCCGCGGTGAGGCCCTATGGCGATCCAACGGCCGATACACGGAGGTAACGTATGGACGAGGTTCTGGAGCGCCTGACGGAGTGGCATGCGGCCGGCAAAGACGCGGCGCTGGCAACCGTTGTGAAGACGTCTGGCTCGACGCCCAGGCGCGAGGGCGCGAAGCTGCTCGTCGGATCCGAGGGTCAGCTCGTCGGGTCGGTCAGCGGTGGCTGCGTGGAGACCGACGTCGCGATGCACGCCCTCGAGGTGCTGAAAGCGGGCAAGCCACGACTCGTGAGCTACGGCATCAGCGACGAGTTCGGCATCTCGGTCGGCCTCTCATGCGGGGGGACGATTGAAGTGCTCATCGAGCCCCTGCCGGCGGAGCGGAGGCCGTGACCTCCGCGTACGACGAGATCGCCGAGCTGGTTCGACAGGAGACTCCGGTCGGCGTTGCGACGGTCCTGCGTCCCGAGACGCGCCTGGGTCGGCGCGTAGTCCTAACCGGCGGCGAGCTGCGGGGCTCCCTAGGCGATGCCGCCCTCGACGCGGCGGCGCTCGACCAGGGCGCGCGGCTCCTGCGATCCGGCCAGTCGAAGGCCTTCACCGCGCGGGATTCTGCCGGCGACGAGGCGGAGATCTTTTTCGACGCCTACCCAGCGCCGCCGACCCTCCACATCTTTGGGGGTGTCCACGTCGGGATCCCCCTCATGAAGTTCGCGAAGATCCTCGGCTTTCGGGTCAACGTCATCGACCCTCGGGGCGTCTTCGCCACGCGGGAGCGCTTTTCCGAAGCGGACGATCTGGCCATCGAGCATCCGGAGGACTACCTGGCCCGCGCGCAGCTCCACGAGAACAGCTACGTGGTGGTGCTGACGCACGATCCCAAGCAGGATGAGCCGATCCTCGAGCGGGTGCTGCAGACGCGCGTGAGCTACATCGGCGCCATCGGCAGCCGCAAGACGAACCAGGAGCGCGTGCAGCGGCTCCTCGCCCGCGGCGTCGACCGCGAGCGGCTCGCGGCGGTGCACTCTCCGATCGGGCTCGACATCGGGTCCCAGGCGCCGGAGGAGATCGCGCTCGCCATCATGGCGGAAGTGGTCGCGGCGCGATACGGGAAGGCCGGGACGCCCCTCCGCGACACCGCCGGCGCGTTCGCGCCCGCCGCCAGCCGGTAAGCGTGCTCTTCCTCAACAACGACGACGTCCAACGGGTGCTTACCGTCGAGGACACGCTCCGCGTCCTGGAAGATGGGCACCGGGAGCTGGCGAGGCACGAGCTGGTCGCGCGGCCGCGCGTCGACATCTATACCGAGACGGACGACCCGGCGCGATTCCATCGCTGGGGAACGATGGAGGGCTCGAGCAAGGGGCTCCATCGCCACGTGATTCGGATGAAGTCGGACATCATTAGCTGGCGGGACATCGGCGACGGACGGCGCGTGGAGGACAAGTACTGCACCCAGCCGGGCCTCTTCTGCGGGCTCCTCTTCCTCTTCGACACCAACACCGGCGAGCCGCTGGCCATCATCAACGACGGATACCTCCAGCATCTGCGGGTTGGCGGACTCGCGGCGCTGGGGGCGAAGTACCTAGCGAAATCCGATGCCAGCGTGGTGGGGATGCTGGGGTCTGGCGGCATGGCTCACAGTCACCTCCTCGCCTTCGCCGCCGTGCGATCCATCAAGCGCGTGCAGGTCTACTCGCCGACGGCTGCGCATCGCGAGGCGTATGCCCGGGAGATGTCGGAGGCGCTCGACCTGGACGTGATTCCCTGCGGGAGCGCCGAGGAGGCGGCTCGCGGCGCCGAGATTCTCGCGAGCTGCACCAGCTCGGTGACGCCAACGGTGTTGGCGTCGATGGTGGAGCCTGGCATGCACCTGACCCAGGTGATGGGGGAGATCCATCGGGACGCGCTCGCGCGGATCGACGTGGCCATCGGCGGCGACCCGACGAGCCAGGTGGTGCAAGGCGTGCCCATCGACGACTCTCGCGGCTTCACCACGTACCTGGCCGGGAGCCGTGTCGCGCTCGAGGAGGCGATGGGACCCGGCAGCAGGCGCGACGATCTAACGTCGGGCGGCGAGTCCCGCCGAGAACGGACGGCGTCCCAGCGGGCGCGGGTCGTCCCGCTGGTGGACCTCATCGCAGGCACGGCCAGCGGACGGCAGAGCGCGCGTGAGGTGAGCGCGTCCGGCGGCGTGATCGGCGGCGGCGGCGGCAAACAGGGGCTGCAGTTCGTGACGGTGTCGTCGCTCGTCTACGACCGTGCGAAGGCCGCGGGCCTCGGCCGCGAGGTCCCCACCGAGTGGTTCCTGCAGGACATCCGGAACTGATTCGTCCCCTGCTGGGCTAAAGGCGCCGCGACGGGCCCGGTCGAAGACATTGTGCGGCATTTCGGAGCGGAATCCGGGGGCCCTTGCAGCGGGCGACGTGCCGAACGCTGGCGATCTCTCTTATGCTGATCGAAGCGTAAGGAACAGAGGGCGCTGCCGTCCATGGTGTTCGAAGTGTTACCGTCATACAATGCAGCGCTGCAGGATGCGTGGGGTAGCTGATGAGTCTTCTAGAAGAGCCTACCGTCTATCCGACCGCCGCGGCACGTCTCGTCGCCTGACCTGAACGGAGGCAACATCTTGCTCGGTGCCGGCAACGTCCGTCTCATCGAAATCCTGCTCGTTGAGGACAACTCCGGCGATGTGCGCCTCACCATGGAAGCCTTCCGCGAAGGGAAGCTGGCCAACAATTTGACCGTCGTCAGCGACGGCGAGCAAGCGCTCGCCTACCTCGAAAGGAAAGGCGCCTACAGCGACGCCACGCGCCCCGATCTCATTCTCCTTGACCTGAACCTGCCCAAGGTGAGCGGCCAGGAGGTGCTGGCGAAGATCGGCCAGGACCCGTTGCTCGCGAGCGTTCCCGTCGTCGTGCTGACCGCCTCGCGCGACGAGCACGACGTCCTGCGATCCCTCCGGCTCGGCGCTGCCGCGTACATGACGAAGCCCGTGGACGCGGCGCAGCTCATCCAGCTCGTCGAGGAGATCCACGCGTTTCGCCTCGGCATCGTCACGTCCGACCTGGCCGAAGCCCGGTAGTTGGTGTTCAGCGCCTGCGACGGGTACGACGCGTTCGCGCCCGTTTACCATCGGCACTGGCGCCGCTTTAGCTTCTTCGCGCCTCAGGTGCTCGACGCGCTCGCCTTGAAGGACTTGCCGCCTGGCGCCCACGTCCTGGACCTGTGCTGCGGCACCGGTCAGCTTGCACGGCATCTCGTCGAACGCGGGTTTCGCGTCACCGGGCTCGATGGATCGAGCGCCATGCTGGCATACGCGCGCCAAATCGCGCCAAGCGCCGCGTTCATCCACGCGGATGCGCGCGACTTCACCCTGGAAACCCCGGCAGACGCCGTGGTTTCGACGTCCGACAGCATGAACCACATCATCGATCTCGACGGCCTGGCCTCGGCCTTCTCCTGCGTGCGCCGAAGTCTGGCGCCCGGTGGACCCTTCGTGTTCGACCTGAACACCGAGGAGAAGTACCTCCGCCACTGGACCGGCTCCTTCGGCATCGCGGACGAGGACCAGGCTTGCATCGTGGAGGTGGAATACGACCGGGCGAGCCGGATCGCTCGGTTTCGCGCGACCGTCTTCATGCGCGGGAAGGGGTGGGAGCGCAAGGACATCGTGATCGACGAGCGGTGCCACTCGGAATTGGAGGTTCGCGACGCGCTGTCGGCGGCCGGCTTTCGCGACGTCGCGTTTCTCGATTGGCGGCGAGATCTGGACCCGAACGGCGAGCCAGCGAAGCTCTTCGTCGTGGGCCGCGCGTGACGGGCTTCGCCTCGGCCGCGGGCCCGTCGCTTGCCGTGACCGCCGAGGCGTGTCAGCCCACGCCGGACGCCGGTGTGTGGCGAATGACGTGGCGCGTCCGCAACGACGACGTCGAACCGGTGTCGGTCCTGGCGGCGTGGCTGCCGCACGGCCGCTTCCGAAGCCCGCGCCGCGACCTCGACCCGCCGGCGACGATCGCCCCCGCAGGCGACGAGACGCTCGATTTCTTCGTGGCCTGCCGCGAGGACGCGGGAACGGTGGTCGAGAACGCGTTCGTCATCCTCAACCTCCGATGGCGCAGCGCAGACTGGCGTGTCTTCGCGCGCCTTCGCGTGAGTTTCCGGGAGGATGGCGCGCCGGACGCTGAGACGGTGCTCGTTACGACGCAACCGGTCGGATTCTCCCAGTCGTGACCCGCGAGTGAGGGAACCGGCAGGATGGCGACGAGTACAATATGACTATGGACCCAGGGGGAACGACATGAACGAAGAAGATCGGTACGTCATGTCGCGCATGCGCGGCTGATACCGAAACTGAAGCGGTGACTTCGAGGAGACCACGGGAATGGTCTCGAGCGTTTTGCATACGACCGCTTCGGATCTGGCGGCGAAGCTCGCCGTGTTCGCCCGCGAGTACGCCGACGATCCCGAGTACCAGGAGCTCCGCAAGGAGTTCCCCCTCGACTGGCCCATGTAAATCACCTCACTGGAGTCGAACCCGATGAAGCGTTGGTGGCCCGTAGGCGCCTCCCTGATCGCCGGCGTGCTGGTGATCGGGGCGGTGGGAATTCTGACGAACGCCGGAGAGCGCTCGGCGATGGCCCAGCAAGGCGACGTGTCCGAGCTGGCGCGACGCGCGATCGGCGGACCGGGCGGCGCCCAAAGCGTCACATTGCTCCCCGGCCAGCTTGCGTCAAACGCTCCGCTCGACCTTCCCCTCCCGCCCGGTGCGAACGTCGTCGGCACCATCGTCCGAGACCTGGGGAATGGGATCATGACCTGGGACGTGATCATGGACGTGTCGTCGGCGCCAGCCGACGCCGGCGGATTCTTCGACCAAAACCTCCCGTCGCGGGGATGGCGGCCGCCGTCGAATTTTGGTGACCAGGGGCCGCCCCAGGGGCTCTTCTGCCAGAGCGATCAGGGGCCGTGGGTGGGCGTGCTCGCGGTGCCCGTGAGCGACTCGTCCAGCGACGTTCGCGTGCACATCGAGTCTGGCGACGCGGGCCTCTGCGCCGGACCGCCGCCGCCACCGCAGCAACAGCCGTAACCTCTGCCGGATCGATTCGGCGAAACGGGGCCCGGAGCGGAACCCTCCGGGCCCCGCGCTGTTTGCGCCGAAAACGTTCACAAGTGCGATCGAACCGTTCGCCTGAGCGCTCGGACATGCGTCTGTCAAGTCGAGCGACGCGAGGGATCTCGTCGCGAGCGGTCAGTCGCTCAACCCCTCGTCGGCCTCGGAACGATTTGATCCGTCCGGTCCCCCGGCCGAAGCGCTCGTCGCGAGGTGTTGTCGAGGATTCGTCACTGTCGCCTCAGGCCCCGGCGCTGCTCCCGGTGGCCACGAAGCGGTGATTGTCGATGCCCACGAGCCCGAACGCGGGCACGCTGACGGTCCGTGAGGGATCATGGGTCGTGCGCCCGATAGCCGTCGCGCGCTTCCCATGCTCGGCCGCGACGCGGATCACTGCCCCCGCGTCGCTCGGGGGGACGATGAGGCAGAAGCCGATCCCCATGTTGAAAACGCTGAACATCTCCGCCCAGTCGACCCGGCCGCGCTCCCTGATGAGCCGAAAGATGGGAGGCACCTCAGGAAGATCGTCGATCACGTAGCCGCAATCGCACGTCAGGCGACGGAGGTTCAGGAACCCGTCGCTGGTGATGTGGGCCAGCCCGCGCACCTGGAGGCCGGCCGCCAGCATCTCGACGACCTCCTGGACGTAGATGTGGGTGGGGCGGAGCAGCTCGTCCCCGACGCAGCCCTCGAGTCCGGGCGCTGAAGCGCGAACGTCGAGACGGTCGTTGCCCGAGAGGAGGACGCGCCGGGCGAGGGTGAGCCCGTTGCTGTGGACCCCGTTGCTCTCGATGCCGACGACGACGTCCCCGGGCTCGACCTGGCGGCCGGTGATAATGCGATCGAGGGCGACGGTGCCGATGGCCGTACCGGCGAGGTCGAAGGCGTTGTGGCCGGCCTCGCCGGCGATGATCTCCGGGAGCTGAGCGATCTCTCCGCCGGAGATCGAGATCTTCGCGCGGCGGGCGCCCTCCTCGAGGCCGACGGCGATCTCGTCGAGGAGGGCGGGGTCCATGCGCTGGATGGCGATGTAGTCGACCATCGATATGGGCTCGGCCCCCACGCAGATCAGGTCGTTCACGTTCATCGCGACGCAGTCGATGCCCACGGTGTCGTACCGGTCCATCATCTGGGCGACGAGCACCTTCGTCCCCACGCCGTCGGTCGAGATCGCCATGCCCAGGCGGTCGTCGATGCGGACGACGTTCGCGTACTGGCCGAAGTCCAGCTCGACCTGGCCCGCGCCCCGGCGTGTCCACGTCCGGCGAAGGCGCGCGGTGAGGCGCTGGAGGCCGGCCTCTTCCCCCTCGGTATCGACGCCGGCCGCTGAGTAGGTTGGGTGAGGGCCGCCCGTCATGGGGCTTCGCGACCGAACGATCGGTCGACGCATGCCTGGGCGGTGGCGGCACGGGCCCGCCCCCCCATCCCGACCTTCCCCCGCAAGGGGGGAAGGAGCGGACGGCGCCTCTTCCCCGTCGACGTGGGAGGGTGAGGGAAGGGATGCCCCCCCATCCCGACCTTCCCCCGCAAGGGGGGAAGGAGCGGACGGCGCCTCTTCCCCGTCGACGTGGGAGGGTGAGGGAAGGGATGGCCCCCCATCCCGACCTTCCCCCGCAAGGGGGGA
>Ga0070741_10001473_pt1 | contig 71529 bp, 71 predicted proteins | sample Coa_R1_4_FD_66440 | JGI IMG/M metagenome (GOLD analysis project Ga0070741, IMG submission 66440) | Surface soil microbial communities from Centralia Pennsylvania, which are recovering from an underground coalmine fire - Coalmine... | ecosystem: Environmental > Terrestrial > Soil > Unclassified ... | reverse complement strand
CCAACTGTACATGCCAGTCTGGGAGGAGTTGTTGATGGAGACCGTGCTGTTGGCGTCCTGAAGCGTCGCAATCTGGGCTTTGGTGTCAAACACCAAACCCAGCACCGCTACGAGTGTGAAACACACGCTCGAGCTCAATCGGCTCGGCAAAAGTGCCTGCGGATCCCTCATATGTCTCTTGATCCTTAGTTAAGTCGTGTGTGTGCTAATTGCGTGTGCTGGTGGCGATTAAATACCAAATAGACCATCCAGTCAAGCAATTTCAATCTTCCTAATGATCAAGACACCTGCTGCTCTTCAAGCACTTCCGTGTCCTTGGACAAATTCCGGCTTTCAGCCGCCAACAACCTGCTCTTTTCCTCGATGAGCTTGTTTTGCTCCTCGATGAGGTTGCGATAACCTTCAATGAGCTTTTGCTGGCCTTCGATGAGCTTGGCGGTCTCCTCGGCCAGGGCCCGGGTTTGTTCCGACCTGGCGGCGGCGCCGTTACGGGCCGCAGACATGGAGAGCTGCCCGCCCGTGCTGTCATAATATTCGCCTCCCGAAACGACCGGGGCGGTGCTGGCGCCGTAATTCGAACTGGAAAGCTTCATGACCATTTCCGAGTAGAACGCATGATAGCGGAAATGCTTCTTGCGCTTCCGGCCATCATGTTTGAAGGACTGGCCATTGCGAGCGGCCAGCACAGGCTTGGAAAACTTCTGTGTGCCGCCATTCCTGGCCGGCGCGGCGCCGTTGCCGTTCGCAGCTGCATGAACTACCTGGCCGTTTCCATTTCCCAGGGTGGCCGCCACGCCGCGGGACAAGGACGCCCGGCGGGCGCGATCGCGGCGCAACTTGTTGACGCCGATGGCACCCAAGCCCAGGCACGCGACCGCCAGACCGGCTGCCGCAACCGTGCGCTTGTTCTCGATCAGCGAATTCTTGATGCCCGCAAGCCGGCTGGAGCCGCTGGAACCGGTGACCAGTCCCGCCAGGGATTGAGTGGCGAGTTTGTCGCCCGCGCTGTAGTCCGCGTAACGTTCTCCTTCGCGGAAGGCGATGCCCTTGGCCACGTCGCGCACGGGAGCGAGGTCCACATTTGCGCCGCTCGGCAGTACCGCGATCATCTGCACGACACCGCGGCGACCGAGCAAACAGACCGAATAGTTGACCGAAAGGCCGCGACCGTCATCGGCCTTGATGGCCCATTCGAGACGATTCGCGTCGGAGTCGTAGGAAGGCTTGAGTTCCCAATCGGTGGAGGCCATTCCGGGGTTCTGGCTCCCCTGCCCCGCCAGATTGCGGCGAAGGGCATTGAGCATGTCCGCGGCATCGAGGCGCGCGGTGTCGGCGCTCTTCAAATAACCGATGTCGGAATACTCGAGGACTGCAAACCATTGCGAAGAAGCGGGAGCGATGACACCCAAAAGATTCTTGGGCGCATGTTCCTTCAGCATCGATTTTGCGGCCTCCTGGCCCATAAAACGATATCCCTCAGGGATGGAGACATCCGCCAGATCGCCCAAATTGATTTTTCCCGGACCCATCCTCCATTGTGCGGAGGCATCCACCGCCGCAGGTGCGGCCGCGGATTGCTGCCCAAGACAAGTCTGACCCATGAAGCCTGCGCAGCCGAGAAATGCCGCCAAGCCAAACGGGGCGACACTACGCTGGAGGTGATTTACAACATTCATATCGAATTGCTGAAACAACTTCGGAGTCGGACTAGGTTTTAGTTCGACCCACGCTAGACTGAACCCCCCGCCGGGTCAAGATTTTTTACCCTTTGTACGTGACTTATCAGTTACGCTTCTGAAACTTTCCGTAGGCGTACGGAAGCGCGGTCCGCTGTGCTGCGGACGCGCGTTCCGGAGCGTTGCGGAGAGCGCGACAAAATCGGACTACAACCCGGCGAAATGCATCCCGAATTTGATCCACAAGGGAATGGTGAGAAGACCCAAAAGAGCGGTTCCGAGCACCACGCGGAGGGCCGTGGGCGGGTCGCCGCCGTAGTGGCTGGACATCACAATCGGAAAAACCGCCGAGGGCATGGCGGCCTGCAGCACGAGCACCTGTTTCAGTTCGACTGAGGCCGGCAGAAATCGCGCCACCAGCAGAATCAACATCGGAAGAACCGCCAAGCGCAGGAGAATCGCGGCCCCGATGACGCGCCAACCTGCTGCCGAATGAAATTCGCGCAGGTAATCGGATACGATGGCGCCGATCAGGAGCAGCGACATGGGAATCGCGCACTGGCCGAGCCAGTGAATGGCCGTGTGCAGGAAGGCGGGGACGTGGGCATCGGCTCCGGTGGCATTGACGAATGCAGCCAGCACGATTGCGAGAAAGGGCGCGTTGAAGATGTTTCGCCAACTCCGGCCCAGGCCGGCGCCGCTGAGCATCATTACCCCCAGGGTCCACATGCCTGTTTCGACGCCCACGTTGTGCAGGAACAGCACGCCCGTGGTTCCCGCGCCGAACAACAGAATCGCTAGAGGCAGCGCCATGTAACTATAGTTTTGAATGGCGACCGTGACAGCGAATGTGCGTTTTTCCGCGGGTTTTGAAAGCCGGAGGAACTGCGCGATGCCATAGCTGGCGGACAGGCTGACCAGCAACATTGCGAATCCGACCAGGGGCGCGAGCACCAGGTTGGCTGGATTCGAGAAGGCCGCGTTGCCGACGGCGGAATCGAGAATCAGGCAGGGGAACAGCAGATTGATGTTCACCCGGACGAGACTTTGATCCGCTTCCCCGGTGAGCCAGTTGAGCTTGCGGATTAAGAGGCCGAGGCCGATCACGCCAAAGACCGGAATGACCGCGCTGATGACTGTGAAAGAGGCGTTCACGCGTAACCGAACGCCTTGCAATAGGGTTCGAGGCGCTCCTGGATGGGCGCCAGTTCCGCGGCGTAGCGTTCCCAGCGCCCGATGGCGCGCCGATACACCGGTTTGGTGACGTCGTGATAGGTGGGCGCGTGCAGAATCTTTTTTGCCGCTGCGTCCCGGTAATTTGCCTGGCTTGGGTGCCAATCTAGACCCGTAAACTGCGTCACGCGGCGGCCTTCGGCTTCAAGATTGGCGACGACATCCTCATAGCGCGTCTCGATCCACTCGAACCCGCCGAGTTCCCGCATGCGCAACCAGACGTCCATCAGGTCGGCGTAATGGCGCGCGGTGCGTTCGATCGTGAGAAAATTGGCGTTGGTGGCCGTGAGACCATTCATGTTCTGGAAGAAGCAGCTCACCGCCACGTCGCGCGGATCGCGCAAGGCAATGATCACCTTGAGTTCCGGAAACACGCGCAGCCACAAATGGAGCCATGCGGTCGGGGACGGATTCTTGTCCAGCAAAACCCTGGCGTCAGTGGCGGCTGCGGGCTCCTGCAACAGGCTCTTGAAATAGCGTTGCGCCAGGTTCGCGCGGGCGGTGGTTCCCAAACGGTTTAATGCATCGGCTGTGAGCTTCCGGTCGGCCTGCATCGGCGCGAGGCGGTTGGAGATTTCCAGCACGAAGGCCTCCGGTTCGTCAAATCCCAACACGCCCGGATGCGCACCCAGGATTTGCTCGAGCAGCGTCGTCCCGCTGCGCGGATGGCCACCGAGGAACGCAAGCTGTTGCGCGTGCGGCACCGGCGGTCCTTCGGTCGCCCATCGTTTCACCGCGTCCGGTGTGAGCGCCGACAGCAACTCGCGGCGCTGACGGTCCGCGCGATCGTACATTTTCTCGAATGCGGCCATGTCGGCGGTCCGGCGCAACGCGGCCTTTGATTCCACGAGCCATCGCCAGGCTTCCGAGTGATGGCCGAGTTCGTCCAGCACGACGCCCAGCAGGTGCTTGCTGGAGAATTCCACGCTGGGATCCTTTGATCCTTCCTTGACGAGCTCTCGCAGGACTTTTTCCGCATCCTCATTGCGGCCCTGGCGCTGGAGCAGGAACGCACGAAAGCTGCGGGCCTGCGGGTCACGCGGATGGCGGGCGAGGCATTCGTCCACGCAGGCCAGCGCGGCGTCGAGTTTGCGCTCGCGCTCCAGCCAGGCGGCAAGACTCAACCGCGCATGGACGGAGGCCGGTTCGGCGGCCACCGCCTGCTCGAAACAGGTTCGCGCGTGGTCGAATCGCCGCAACCGATGCTGCTGCTGTCCGATCAGCACCAGGAGGTCCACGTCCCTGGGCGCGAGTTCCGCCGCCTTGAGAAACGATTCATCGGCTGCCGCGAACTGGAGTTCGCCGGCGGCGGCGATTCCGTTTTCGAACCAGAGCTGCGCCAAACCGGGATAGCGGGCCAGCAAGTCGCGGTATTCGGCCAGTGCGGCGTCGTTGCGGCCGCTCATGACGAGTTGCTGCGCGCGTTTCCATTTGCCCACGTCCTGGGGGGAACGTTCGAGCTTGTCGCGATCGCGATCGGATGTCATTCGCAATGGCTTATGCGGAAGAAAGTCCCCAGTTTCAAGTTTTCAGTTTTCAGTAGGGGACGTCGCGGAAGCACGAAGTGACGCGCCCTGCCATGGGAACCGTCAAACGTCTTTCGCTTTTTCTCCAGCGCGTAATTGGGGACAAGGCAGCGAACTCAGGCCTGTGGGTCGATTTGGGGATATCTCCACCGTTTCCGATCAGACAAATACCTGGCGTTTCGGAAAAACCGGGTGGCGAAGGCTACCGTATGTAGTCCAGGATCGAGAGGCCCATGATCTTGGTGCCGCTGACGAGGGCCGCTTGATAGGCGTTCTGGGCCTGGCTGAGCTGAGTGAGGGTCTGGGCGAGGTCGGCGTTGGCCTCGTTGGAAATCTGGCTGTTCAGGGACGTACCCTGCTTCGCGGCGAGAGTACCAGCGGCCTGGAGACGCGACTGCACGGCCCCGTTGGCGGAGATCTGCGTCAGGATGTTGTTGTCGTCCTTCTGCAGGTTCGCGGCGTCGGCGCCCTTGATGGCGCTCTGGTTCTGGCTTTGCAAATCGTTGCGCAGGGCGATGAGGTGATTCAGGAAATCGGCGCCCGAGCGGCTGTCGGTGATGAGGCCTGCGGGGCCGGAGCCGGTGGTGTTGGTGCCGAGCGTCTGGCCGGTGACGGTGACGCCCTGTGCGATCTCGCTTTGTGCCACCTGGGTGTTGCCCTGGTAGGTCACGGCCGTGACGTTTCCGCTGGAATCGGTGGTGGCGACGTACGGCGGCTGGCTGGTGGCGGTGCCACCCAGAAGATAAGATCCCTGGTTCTGCGTGTTGGCCACCTGGACCGCCTGCTGGAGGAGGGAATTCACCTCGGTGGTGAGAGCGGCGTACTGGTCCGGCGAAGTCAGGCCGTCGACCTGGGTGGCGATCTCGTTGGCGCGGTCGCTGATGGTCTTGAGACTGTTGATGACGTTGGCGGAGGCGGTGGCGGTCTGCTGGACTGCGTTGATGTTTGTCTGATACTGGCTGTCCGCGCGCATCTCCGTCTGCTGATTCAACACCTCGCCCATGACGCCGGGGTTGTCCTCGGGCAGGGTGACCTTCTGGCCGGAGGAGGCCTGCATCTGCAACTGATTTTGCTGCTGGGCCAGTTGGTTGAGCTGGTTGATGAAGTTTCCGGAGAAGGAGTAGGTGGAAACACGCATAGATCATCACGCCGTCTTCATTCCGAGCACCGTCATCAACATGCTGTTGATGGTGCTGATCAGCTCGGCCGAAGCCTGGTAGGCTTTTTGGTACTGCATCAGGTTGGTCATTTCCTCATCGAGAGAGACACCGCTGTAGGAAGAACGCTGGTTCTGGAGCATCTGGCTGACGGAATCGCTGTTGGCGATCTGGTCGTTTACCGTGGAGACGGCCGAACCAATGCCCGCCACGGTCTGGGAGAAATTCTGGCTGAAGGTCTGGTTGCCCAGCCCGACCTGCGCCTGGTCGGCAAGCTGCGCGAGTTGCAAAGCGACCGTGTTATCGCCGGGCGCGTTCGGGGCGCCGGCAGCCTGGAACTGCGAAGGGTTGTTGGCCAGCGCACTGTTCACGCCGATCGTCGAGGCGTTGTTCCCGGTGAAGAAGATCTGGCCCGAATTGCCATTGAGATCGTACCCCGCGGAATAGACGGTATTGACCTGGATGATCAATTGCGAGGCGAGCATGTTGACATTCGTCTGGAGCGTGGCCAGCGCGCCGTCGCGAGCATCGATATTTCCCTGGATGCTGCCGCCTGTCAGGTTGAGCGTGGTTCCGGCCGTCTGCGCGCGCACCAGAATCTGTCCGCCGCCGTTATCGAAGGCTTGGAGGCTGTCGAGAGACTTGACGCCGTTGACCATGTCCACGCCGCCGATATTGATGTCCACGCCGCCATTGGCCTGCGCGGTGGCGGTGATGTTCACCTTGCCCGCGAGGTCTTCGATTTTCGCCTGGCGCTGATCGATGAGATCGTTGGGAGTGCCGCCGGCCTGTTCGGCCGTGATGATCTGCTTGTTCAAGTCAGCGATGTCCGAGAGATCCTGATTGGCGGCGGTGACGTCATTCTGGATCGAAGTGTTCAATCCGTCGCGGACATCGGTGAGCTGCGAGTTGACCTGGTTGAACTGGGTGGCGAGGTCCTGCGCATTTTGAATCACCACCTGCCGCTGCGAGAGCGAGGAGGGATTGGTGGAAAGACTCTGGAAACCGTTGAAGAGATTGGAGAGGCCCTCAGCGAGGCCGTTCTGCGTGCTGCCGGCACCGGCGCCGCTCGTGCCCGTGGCGCCGGTGTCGAGCTGTTCACCGAGGGCGGCCTCGGCGTTTTGCAAGGCGGACTGCTGGGCGGTGAGGGAACCGCTGACGCTGCCCTCGGCCTGGATGCGGCTGTCGAGCAACGCATCGCGCACCTGCTGGATGGCGATGGCCTGCACGCCGGTGCCCTCCTGGCCGATGGGAGTGTTCATCGGAGTGCTGGTCTGGGTGACCAGACGCTGCCGGGCGTAGGCAGGGTTGTTGACGTTGGCGAGGTTCTGGCCGGTGACTTCGGAGCCCTGCTGCTGGACTTCCAGCGAGCGGGCGCCGAGATTCAATGTTCCGAATAACCCGAGCATAAATGAGCGGCTCAGCCCACGGCTTCGTAGAGCGAGCAATTGCCGGCGGGCCGGGCGTTCGCATTCCCCTGCCCGTCGTAGACGTGCACTTCGTGATTGGGGAGGAGCGAGTTCACCAGGCTTTGCATGAATTCGACCGACCGGCTGAGCAAAAGATGGTTCTGGCGCGCGCGGAACTGGATGCGGGAGAGCAGCGCGTTGTTTTCCTCCACCAGCGCGCGAACGAGCGGGCGGTAATCCGCGGGGAGCAACGGGAGCAACACGGCAACCGCGGCGTCGCCGGGCTGGCCAATGTGTTCCGCGAGCGCGCAACGGCACTTTTCGCGGCGGCCGCGGGCGGTCTGGATGGTTCCGGCCTGGACCTGGATCAGGCGGGCCAGTTGGAAGACCTCGCTGGCGGCGCGGGCCATGACCAGTTCCTGCTGCTTGTCGAGCAGGGCGAGCATTTCGCCGTACTGCTGCAGTTCCTCGCGCAGGGAATCGATCAAATCCTGGATATTCTGAATCATAGGTTACTTCAATGGTGCAGTGTGGAGCTGTGCCGGGTTGGACGCGGGAGCCTGGGCGGACGCCGTTTGAAGCAAAACCTGCCGGACGACCTGCTCCCGGAGGCTCTTGGCCAGCCCGACTTCCCCGGAACGGCTGATGGAATCGGCCAGTTGGTTGTTAATCATGTCGTTGTAAATCCCCTGGGTCGTCGAGTTGTCCGCCTTGGGATCGAGGACCGGCTTGCGGGCCTCCTGGAGCATCTGTCGCAGGAGCACGGCCTCGAACTGGCGGCAGGCTTCGCCGACCTTTTCCGACTCGGGGACGTTCGGGTTGGCGGCGAGCTGCTCGAGCGGGAGTTCGGCGGCTTTGACCTGGGGTTGCGGTTGCAGCGAGTGGATCTTCATGGCGCCTCACCGCATGATCAATTCCGCCTGCAAGGCCCCGGCCTGTTTCATGGCCTGGAACATCGCCATCATGTCGCGCGGGGTGACACCCAGCGAGTTCAACGCGGCGGCGACCTTCTCAACCGTCGGCATGTCCGGCAGCGGAACCAACGAGCCGCGCTCCTCGTGGACCTTGGTATCGGTGCGCGTGGTGACCTGCGTGGTGCCCGATTGAGTAAATGGACCCGGCTGCGAAACATCCTGCGAGGAAGCGATGCTGATGGTCAGGTTGCCGTGCGACACGGCGCAACTGGCGATCCGAATGCGCGAGGTGGCAACGATGGTGCCGGTGCGCTCATTGATGATGATGCGAGCGGGAACGTCCGCCTCGACTTCGACCGATTCAACCTGCGAGACGAACTCGACCGGCGTACCGACGAAACTGGCGGGCAACTGGACGCGGACGGTGGTGGCGTCGAGCGCGGCGGAGGTCTCCGGGAATCTGGCATTGACGGCCGCGGCCATGCGCGCGGCGGAGGTGAAATCCGGTTCACGGAGCAGCAGGTCGATGTGGTTGTCGTTGAAAATGGTCGCGGGAATTTCTTTTTCCACCAGCGCGCCGTCGGCGATGTTGCCCACGGTGGGATGATTCTTCTGCACGGTAGCGCCGCCACCGCCGTCCGGGCCGGCAGCGATGCCGCCGATCGAGAGAGCGCCCTGAGCGACGGCGTAAACCTTGCCGTCCGCGCCGAGCAGCGGTGTTTGAATCAGCACGCCGCCTTGGAGTGTCTGTGCGTCCCCCATGGCGGAAACGGTCACGTCCAGCCGGCTCCCCGCCTTTTTGAAGGCGGGGATGTCGGCTGTGACCATTACCGCGGCCACGTCCTTGGCGGAAAGAGTTGTCGAGGGCACAGTCAGGCCGTAGCGCTGCAGGATGTTGGCCATGGTCTGGAGCGTGTAGACCGGATTTTTGTCGCCGTTGCCGGCGAGGCCGACCACAAGACCGTAGCCGACGAGCTGGTTATCGCGGGCGCCGGCCACGACAGCGATGTCCTTAACCCGCGAACCTCCAGCCTGGAGGACCGGAGGAACCGCGAGCAATGAACCCAAAGCGAGAAGAAAAATTGTGCGTCGCATTGAAAATTTTAGAATGGGGCGAACTTGTCCCAGAACTTCATGAACCAACCCTTGCGCTGGCTGTCCGTGATCGAACCAGCAGAAACAAACTCGATGGTGGCGTCGGCCACGTTGTAGCTGTAAACGGTGTTGTTGGCCGCCACGTCGTCGGAACGGACAGTTCCGCGGAGGATGGCGTCCATTTTCTCGCCGGAGAAGGCGGTCTTGCGGCGGCCTTCCACAACGAGGTTGCCGTTCGGCTGGACATCGATGACGCGCACGGAGAGGCGGGCGGTGATGGTCTCGGAATTGTTGATCTTGCCGCTGCCGGCGTGCTCGCTGTCGCCGCTGAACTTCATGGCGGGATAATTGCCGCTCTTGGTAAGGAAGCCGCTGGCCGCGGGACCGTAAAGAAAGCTGGCGATGCTCGCATCGACGGACGATTTGCGCGAGGTGGTGGTGGAGTTGTCGCGCGTGGCGCCGTTGTTTTCCTGGATGAGGATGGTGACGATGTCGCCGACGGCATGCGCCTTCTTGTCGGCGAACATGGAGTTGGGGGCCTCGGGCTTCCAGAGCGAATCGGCGCCGAGGTTGGTGAGCTGGACCAAAAGGACGAGCAGCGCCAGTCCGGTCCAGTTAAAGAGTGATGATAATAGTCTGTTCATTTTGCACCTTTCCAAGGAGTTCGCGCCGGGTCTTCGGATTGCGCACGCGGATGGTCTGGCCCGGCAGTCCGTCCTCGAGCGACTCCACCTTCAACGAAATGCTCAACGAGCCGTCTTGAAACAGCCCTTCCACAACCTGACCGCGTTGAATCGCGGGACGCGGCCGCACCGAGCGATTGAGCAGCGGCTGGCCAGGGGAAATGTTCTCGGCAAGGATCATGGTCCCGGCCGGATCCGGGTACGCGAGCAACGCGTCATGCAAAGCGAGCACGTCGCGGCGTTCGAGGGTGACGTCGGCGTCGCGCAACAACTGGCCGCGCGTGAGCGGCGAGCGTGCGACGGGGACATCGCGCCAGACCCTGGCTTGAATCGGTTGCTGCCAGGAGCCGACCATGCCGTCGGCGGTCCAGAGTTCGAAACGCAACACACCCGTCGGAGCGAGGCCGGCTGCCGGCATGTCGGTGACATTGAGCGTGAGGGGTTCGTCGGGAACCGTCACGGGCGTCCAGGCATGAGTGAGGTGCAGTTCCAGTTCGCCCTGCTCCTTGACGTAATCGTGCTGCAACGTTTCGGAGAGGAGTTTGGCGAGGTCGGAAGCATTGAATTGGCGGGTGCGGCGGGAAACGCGGATTTGCGCTGCGCCGGACCAATTGGTCGTAAGCAACCCGGAAGCGTCGGACTTCCGCACCAACTCGATGATTTGATCACGGGAGAAAGAAGCCGTTTGGCCCAGCGGCGGAGCCGGGGCCAAACGGATTTGTGGGAGGACCACAGTCGGTTTTATGATGAGGACCTGACTGAGGAAAATGCCTGTGCTGTCAACCTGCGCTTGAGGCAGCAACTGCCACGACGGCTGTTCTTCAGCCGCGGCGGTGATCGCCGCCATCCCGAGCAGGACGGCCAGCCAGACATTATGTATGAGGCGGGACATGGTTTATCAGCGTCTGAGATTGTTGCTTTGGGCCATCATTTCGTCGGCGGCCTGGACGGCCTTCGAGTTCACCTCGTAGGCGCGTTGCGCGACGATCATGTTGACCATTTCCTCCACCACCTTGACGTTGGACATTTCGAGGTAGCCCTGCTGCAGGCTGCCGAAGCCGTTTTCGCCGGGGTTGCCCGTCTCGGGCGTGCCGGAGGCGAGGGTTTCGGCGTAAAGATTGCGGCCCAGGCTCTGGAGGCCCGCCGGGTTTGCGAAGCGCACCAGTTGCACGCGGAAGGAATTGGTTCCGCTCGAGCTGGTGGTGCTCACGGTGCCATCGGAAGAAACTGTGATGCTGGTGGTGCCGGTGGGGATGGGCTGGAAGCCACCCTGCACGACGAGACCGTCGCTGGTGGTGACGCGGCCCTGCGAGTCGGTCTTGAGCGAGCCGGCGCGAGTGTAGGCGAGCGTGCCGTCGGGCATCTGCACCTGGAAAAAGCCGTCGCCCTGGATGGCCATGTCAAGCTGGCCGCCGGTCTGGGTCAGCTCGCCCTCCGTGAAAATCTGCGAAGTCGAAACCACCTGGGAGCCATGGCCGATTTGCAGGCCGGTCGGCAACTGGTTGCCGCTCCCCTGCTCCGACCCGGGCGCGCGCACGGTATCGTAGAGGAGGTCCTGGAATTCGATGCGGCTTTTCTTGAAGCCGGTCGTGTTCACGTTCGCCAGGTTGTTGGAGATGACGTCGAGGTTGAGCTGCTGGGATTCCATCCCGGTGGCGGCAGAATAAAGAGCGCGGATCATGGCTTATGTGGGATTGCCGAGTTCACTGATGGCCTTGCCCATGCGATCATCCTGGATCTGGATGAGGTGTTGGCCGGCCTCGAAGCCGCGCATGGCGGACATCATTCCCGCCATCTCGCCGAGCGGCGAGACGTTGGAGGCTTCGACGAAACCCTGCCGGACTGTGGAGGTCGACGGTTGAGTGACCAGGCCGGGATTGTCGGCGCGGAAATAGGCGCCATTGATCTGGGTGAGCAATTGCGGATTTTGGAATTCGGTGATTTTGAGCTGCGCCAGTTGCTGGGCGCCCTGGGTCACGACGCCGGTGGCGGAAACAGAGAGTGGCGCGGGGTTGCTGGGGTCGAGCTGGATGGGGCCGTTGGTGCCGAGGACCGGGTAGCCTTGCTTGGTCACGAGGCGGCCGGTGGAGCTGACGTGGAATTCGCCATCGCGGGTGAAGACCGAGGAGCCGTTCGGGGCCTGAATTTCGAAGAAGCCCTGGCCTTCGATGGCGAGGTCGTTGCTGTTCCCCGAATATTTCATTTCCCCCTGCTGAAAGCTGACGGCGGAGGAGGCTTTTGGGATCATGAACGCCTGCGGGGATGAGCCAAGGCCGCTGGCAGGCATTAGACCAGCTTGGATTGCAGCGACGCACAATTCCTGTTTTTTGAATCCGGGCACTGAACTGGATGCCAGATTCTGCGCAATCACTTCCTGCCAGCGGCTGTTGGCATTCAGCGCGGCAGCGGCCTGAAAAAGACTGACGTTCATACCCGCGATGCTGAGCACCGGTCGTGCCACAGCGAAAAACGCCTTATTTGCAGGGGTTTTTGCAAAAAAGGCAAAAGGGCACCGGGCAAAAGCTGCCTGTCGCCGGGAGGAATTTGCCGCTGCGGGAAAGGGCCCATTGGAAGCCCGCGAAGCCGGTCAGTACGCGCAATCGAGTTCGATCACGCGACCGCAGCCGCATTGAACGCGGATGCGCGAGACGACATCGCCGTTGCGCTCCAGCGTGACCACTGGCTCGCCGCACGCATTGGGGTCGGCGGCGGATGTGGCGAGCCTGGCGGGGGTGGCTTGGGCGGACGGTTGATTGGCGGGCTGGGGAAGACTCCCTGTTTTAAGGGGCGAAAAGCCCGCCGAAGGAAGGTTGGCGGGTGCCTGCAAAGGAATGAATTGATCGGGCAAAGCGGCGGTGGTGGCGATCATGATTTGGAAGACTTGATATTCAAAAGCACGGTGACACGGCGGTTGATCTCGTCCCTGGGATCGCTGTTGGGCATGGGAACGGTGTCCCCGAAGCCCGCGACCTTCTTGATCTGTTGTGGCGCGACACCGTGATTGAGCAACGTGCGGCGAATGGCCGTGGCGCGATCGGCGGAGAGTTCCCAATCGCCGTATTGGTCGCTGATCGGTTGATTACCGGCCTCGGTATGGCCCTCGAGTTCGACGGCGAAGGTGTTGTAGCGGGCGATTTCCCAGGCGAGCGTGGAGAACACCCAGTCGCCGTAGGTGGTGAGCTTGGTGGACTGCGGCTCGAAGATCGGTTTGTGCGCGCGGTCAAAGACGTTGATGCACATTCCCTCGGAGGTCATCTCCAGTTTGACGGTACTTTCGCCCTTGTCGTCCACGTCGTTCTGGAGGGACTTGAGCAAGTCCTGGTTTAGCCGGCGCAGCATGGTGAGTTCGACGGCGGAGGCGGAATCGAAATTGCCCGAGCTGCTCTTCACCGTCTGCACGTCCTTGTTGGGAATGATGCCAACCGATTCCTTGGTGACCGAGGAGAAGGGATTGCGGAAGGCGCGTTCGACGGCTTCCTTGATGCGCTGGTCCTGCGACGTGAGCCACAGCACGATGAACAGGGCCATCATCGCGGTTGTGAAATCCGCGTAGGCCACCTTCCAAGCGCCGCCGTGATGTTTCTTGCTCATGGTCGGGTCGGGCTACTTTGCGGGCGCCTGGTTGAGGGTTTTGAGCATTGTCTCCAGGCTGTCGGCGCTGGGCTTGACCTCGCTGTCCAGGCCGCGCCGCGCCACCTCCACCGCCATGATCGGCGACATGCCGCCGGCAAAGCCGATGACCGACGACGCGATGCAGCGGATGTAGGCAACTTCGGCGAGGCTCATGAACTCGATGTTGACGGCCAGCGGATTCATGAAACCGTAGGAAATGAAAATTCCGAGGAAGGTCCCGACGAGCGCCGCGGCGACCTTCTCGCCGATTTGTTCGATCGGACCGGCGATGGACGCCATGGTGATCACGATGCCGAGCACGGCAGCCACGATGCCGAAGCCGGGCATGGCATCCGCGGCCTTGGTGAGGACCGCGACGGGTTTCTCGTGCTCCTCCTCCATGGCCTCGATTTCGATTTCGAGCAGCAACTTGAGCTGGTCAGGCTTGATCTTGCCGTCAATGATCGGGCGCAGGCCGTTGCAGAGGAATTCCATCGCGTGCTTGTTTTTCTGGAAGGTGGGATACTTGCGAAAAATGCTGCTGGATTGGGGAGTGAGGACGTGCTCTTCGAGAGCCACCATTCCATTGCGGCGGCCGAGCATGAACAATTCGTAGAGCGCCTTGAACAGTTCCTCGTAGGACTGTTTGCTGTAGGGAGAACCTTTGAGAGTTGCGGCAATCTGGTGGATCAAGTCCTTCAGCACCTTGCGAGGCGACATCAGCACCAGCGCGCCCAGTGCCGCTCCGCCAATGGTCACCAATTCAGAAAGGTGCATCAAAGCCAGCGGATTGCCGCCGGCCATCATGAAGCCCCCAATCACGGAGCCAATGACGATAAGTGCGCCAAGGATGACGATCATGAATCAGACCGCGGGGAAGGGTTGAACGTTTCCGGATCCATCTTTTGCAAGAGCGCCTTCACCGCCAGGATTGCCTGCGCGTGAATCTGGCAGATACGCGATTCCGTCACGCCGAAAGCCTCGGCGATTTCCCGCAGCCGAAGATCCTCAAAATAATAAAGCGCCAGCACCTTGCGCTGGGCTTCGGGCAATTGCCGCAACTTCTCCTCGAGCAACGACGCCATTTCCCTGAGGGATGTACCCTCCTGCGGGTCCACCTGGGAATCGTCGGCGATCACCTCGTAGGCATTGCCGGTTTCGGAGTTGCTCTGGACCGAGTCCAGGCAGACATACGAGGCGGGACGGATTTCATCGAGCAGCTCGCCGTACTCGTTCACGGAAATCTTGAGGGCGCGCGCCATTTCGGCTTCTGACGGCAGGCTGCCGTTGGCCTGAATCAATTCCTGCATGGTTTTCTCGACCTTCTTGGCCTTGTCGTGCACGGAACGGGGCACCCAATCGAGACGGCGCAACTCGTCCAGGACGGCGCCACGAATTCGCACGCGCGCGTAGCTTTCGAAGGAGGCGCCGCTCTTGGGATTGAATCGGCGGACGGCATTCAGCAGGCCAACGAGACCGGCGCTATACAAATCGTCGCTGTTGACATGGGTTGGCAGCGTCATGGCCAGGCGGCCGACGACGGTCTTGACCAGCGGGAGATATTGCTCGATCAGTTCGTTCTCAACTGCGCCGCCGGGAGCGGACCGGGCGTAACGACGCCAGAGTTCGCGTTGTGCGGAACCGGAGTCGGCGGTATCCGCGGGAGGGCATTTGAGGCTGGAGGTGGCCGCGCACATAAATTATTTGCCGTGAGCTGTGTGACGGGGATTGATCGCCTGGGCGGCGAGGCTGTGCCGCTCGATGAGGGATTTTTCGAGGTTGCGGCGCCAGGCGCGACCCCACCACTGGAGGAGCATTCCGGTCACATAGGCGGCCGCGCAGGCGTGCCAGATGGACGAAGGCCAGGGACTCTGCTGAGCCCAGCTAAAAAGCAGCCCGATTCCGAATCCCAACAACCCACCCAGTAGAAGCAGTAATTTCATAACGGCTTAAGGCGAAATCGTTCATAGCAGGTGTGTTGCCAGCCCCCTTTGGGGCCCGCCGAAGCGGCGTAAACCCCTTATTTTCGAGGGAATTGGCGGGCGAGGATGGCTTCGGCGGTGGCAGCGCAGAAGTCCCCCGGAATATTTTGCCCGGTGGCGAAGTAGCGGATGGAGTAATTTGTGCCGAGCGCCAGGTTCCAGAGTTTTCCCCAGCGCGACTCCTCGTCGAGGTGCGTTACGACCAGATCGGTGATGGGCAAACCGGCGAAGGCGCGCACCTGGGCGAGCAGTGTGGCAGTTTCGTAAGCGCCGTTGAGAACGAGGTGAAGCTGCGGATTGCCAAGCTGCTTGAGATGGGCCGCAAGTTCCTTCACGGCGAGCGGCTGACGCCAGTCAACACCCGGCAGATCGATAAAGCCAATGTCTTCCTCGACGGGCCCGGCTCCCTGCCAGGAGCGCTCGACCGGGAGGCCGAGGATTTCGCAATAAACGCTGAGCGATTCGGCGAGATTGGCGGTGGCGCCGTCGAGGCGCCAGACGCGGGCGACGCGGCCTTCCACCAGCGCGGATTGGGTGAGCCACTTGCAAAGGGTGGTGGTCTTGCCGGAACCCGCGGGACCGATGAGCGCGTGCAAGGTGTGCCGCTCGATCGGGCGGGGATTGCGCCAGCAACGGGCCAAAAGTGAACGCGTCATGACAATCTCCTCGGCGGTACTGGCGGGCGGCACCTCGCCATTCTCGGCGCGCAAACGATCCACAATGGCCTGCGCGTGCAGCGGCAGCAGGCCGGATTTCTGAAGGATGCTGCCGATATGCCAGCCCTGAGCGTCGGCGCAAATGGGCGAGGAGGCGGGAAAGTCTTCGGGTTCCGGGAGCGAAAAAGCGGGCTCGCTCGCAACGGGCGCAGGACGGCTTTCGACCTGCTGGCGGATTTCGCTCAATTGCTGGCGAAATTCGGCGAGCGCCTCGGAGATTTGTTCGGTCGGAGCGACGGGCGCGGGCGCCGGGGTTTCCGGACGATACGCAAGCACTTCGATCATCGGCTTCTGCCAGAGCCGGGCGAGGCCATTGGCCGGGAGCGGACGGACATTCAGCACCACGGCCTCGGGACCGAGGCGCGCGCGGATGTCGGCGACGGCCTGTTCGGCGGAGGCGGCGATGAAAGGAATGGGCTGCATGGCTCAGATCGGTTCAGTTCACTCCGGGAACGGTATGACGCCCGCGTTTTGGATTTGAACGCGCGACGGAATCTCGGCGTAGGAAAGCACGGCGAGATCGGCGAAGGTGGTTTCAAAAAAGCGGCGGAAAGCCAGGCGAATCTGCGGGGCGCACATCACCACGGGCGGCTGGCCGGAACTGAGCAATTGCTGAACTTTTTGCGAGAGCGTGTCCACCAGGTGGCGGGCCAGCCTGGGCTCCATGGTGAGAGTGATCTCCGTGGCGGACTGCCGCACGCCCTGGGCGATCTGTTGTTCGAGCCGCGGGTCGAGTGTGATGGCTTGCAACCCGCCGTTCTCGGCTTGATATGGTTTGACGATCTGCGAGCCGAGCGCCCGGCGGGCAAACTCGGACAGTTCGTCGGGATTTTTGGTCACGGTCGTGTAATCGCTGACCTTCTCGAGGATGCTGGCGAGATTGCGAATGGAGATGCCCTCGGCGAGCAGGTTTTGCAGGATGCGCTGAACCTGGCCGACGTTCAATTGCGCGGGGATCAATTCGGTGACGACGGTGGAATGTGTTTGTTTGAGATTGTCGAGCAGCGTCTGGACGTCCTGACGGCTGAGAATCTCATGGCAGTTGCGCTTGACCGTTTCCGAAAGATGCGTCACCAGCACCGATGCCGCGTCCACCACGGTATAGCCGCTGATCTCGGCGTTCTTGCGCTCGACGTCAGTGATCCAGGTGGCCGGCAGCTTGAACACCGGTTCGACGGTGGGAATCCCTTTGAGAACCGTCTTGCTGTTGGAGGCATTCATCGCCAGCCAGTAGCCTGGCTGCAATTCGCCCTGCGCAATCGGATTCCCCTTCAACAGAAACCGATATTGATTCGGTTCGAGCTGGAGATTGTCACGCAGGCGAATCGGCGGAACGATCACGCCCATCTCGGAAGCAAAATTCTTGCGGACACCCGTGACGCGTTCGAGCAGGTCGCCGCCTTTGCGCACATCGGCGAGTCCAACCAGGCCGTAACCGAGTTCGATTTGGAGCGCGTCGAGATTTAGCAACGATTCGAGTTTATCGCCCGTCGCGCCGGCGGCGGGTTTGGCCGCGCCGTTTGCACCGGGTGCGGTCCCCTCCCCCGTCGCATCGGCCAGCATGTTTTTCGGCAGAAACTGCTGCTGATCCTTGAGGCTGTAGGCGAGAAATCCCGTGAGGGAGGCGAGCGTCAGGAATGGAATCATCGGCAAGCCCGGCACGAGGGAGAAAACGAATAACATCACCGTGAGAATCGCGAGGACCTTGGGATAGGCGAGGAGTTGTTTCGTGAGTTCGCTGCCCAGTTCCTCCTTGGCGGCGGCGCGTGTGACCAGAATACCGGCCGCAGTCGACGTGATCAGCGCGGGAATCTGCGAAACCAAACCGTCACCGATGGACAAAAGAGTGAAGCGCTGCAGGGCTTCGTTCACCGTCATGCCCTTTTGCATGATGCCGATGGCGAAGCCGCCCAGCACGTTGATGAGCGTGATCAGGATGGCGGCGATGGCGTCGCCGCGGACGAATTTGCTCGCTCCGTCCATCGCTCCGTAGAAATCGGCTTCCTGTTCGACCCTGCGCCGGCGGGTGCGGGCTTCATTTTCGTTGATGATGCCGGCGTTGAGCTCGGCATCGATCGCCATCTGCTTGCCGGGCATGGCGTCCAACGTGAAGCGCGCGGCGACTTCCGCGATACGGCCGGCGCCCTTGGTGATCACGATGAAGTTGATCAGGACGAGGATGAGGAAGATGACCAACCCGACCACGTAATTGCCGCGAACGACGAAATTGCCGAAGGCTTCGATGATGTGGCCGGCATAGCCGTCCAGCAGGATCAGGCGGGTGGAGGCGACGTTCAGCGAGAGCCGGTAAAGCGTTATGAACAGCAGCAGCGTCGGGAAGCCCGTGAATTCAGCCGGCGTCTTGACGTAGAGGATGGCGAGCAGGATCAGCAGCGAGAGCGCGATGCTGGTGGCCAGGAAGACATCCAGGAAGAACGGCGGGATCGGCAGGATCATCAGCAACAAGGTGCCGAACAGCCCCACAATAAGGAGCAGGTCGCCGTTGTTGAAGAGCCGGGCGATACTGGACTTGCCGGTTTTTACCTGGGCCATGATTCGTCGCGAAAACGGTTACAAACTCTGTTCGCGGTAGTACCGATAGGCGTTGACGCGGTATACCCACGCCAGCACTTCTGCCACCGCCGCATAGAACTGAGCAGGAATCTCGCCACCCACCCGGCCATACTTGAACATGAGGCGGGCGAGCGGCTTGTTTTCGATGATCGGGATCTGGTGTTCCCTGGCAATTTCCTTGATCCGAAGGGCGTTCAACCGGCTGCCCTTGGCGACGATCCGGGGCGCCTTCATGGTTTTGCGGTCGTAACGAAGCGCCACGGCGATGTGCACCGGATTCACCACAACTACGTCAGCCTTAGGCACTTCCATCAGCATCTTCCGCTTGGTCATGGCGAAGCGTTTGCGGCGCTGATGCTTCTTCATTTCCGGATTGCCTTCAGAGTTCTTGGATTCTTCCTTGACCTCCTCCTTGGTCATCATGAGGTCCTGGCTGGTCCGCCAGGATTGGTAGCCGTAATCGGCCGCGGCGATCACCACCAGGGCCACGGCGACCCGGAGGACGATTCTAAAGGAAGAATCTGCCATGAACCCGGCAATTCTTGCCATGTCCACCGACGAGTGAAAAATGGGGTCGGCGAGGATGCTTTTGATTTCTCCGTACGACAGCGAAATGATCACAATAAGCTTCGTAATTCCCACCAGGGTCGGCACGGCTGAGCGCATGGAGAAAACGCGCTTGAATCCCTCCACCGGGTTGAGCCGTTCCCAGCGAAACGCCAGCGCTTCGGGAGCGGTGCGAAAGCGGGTTTGCAAACCGCCCGCCAGCAATCCGGCCAGCATCACGGCGGCCAGTATCGGCCACACACAGTGGCCGAACACCAGCATCCCGGTGACGGCGTAGCCTTGCATGGCCGTGGAGGTGACCGGCGTGTCGTGCAAATGGCCGAGCACGGCCGCCATGCTGTTGGCCATGATCTGCCAGATTTCGGTCCCCGAGAACGTCATCGCCATCAGCGCCGCCATGAGCGCGAACACCGTCTGCACCTCGCCGCTGCGGGCGAACTGCCCCTGATTATGGGCATCCTCCAGCCGTCTTGGTGTTGCCTGCTCTGTCTTTTCGCCGCCGGAGGATGATTCGCTCATGGAGAAATCGCGTTAATGCCCGCCCAGCATCGCCGCCACAGTGAGGACGTCCTCCGGCAAACGGCGCAGATAGTTGATGATGTGCTGGGACATGAGCTGCATGGTCAGGCCGAAAACGCTGAGTCCCGCCAGGGTGCGGATGGAGAAGCTTTCGGCAAAGACGTTCATCTGCGGCACAGCGCGGCCCAGGACCGAAAACACCAGGGAGATGATGAACGAGACCGCCATGATGGGAGCGGTCAATTGCAGTGCGATAACGAAGATCTGGCTGACGCTGGCGAGAACGTGGTTCCCGAGCGCTTCGGTGAGATGCGCCCCGCCAACCGGCAAATAGGCATAGCTTTTCTGGAAGGCTACCAGCATCCAGTGATGCAGGTCCATGCTCAGCCAGATCATGGCCGCGAGGTAATAAAGCAGAGAACCCGGCGCGGTGACCTGCGTGTTGCTCATCGGATTCAGCGAGGGCGGCAGCGAAAGGCCGATTTCCGTTCCGATGATTCCACCGGCCATGTCGAGAGCGTAGAAAATGAAGCTGCTGCTGAACCCAAACAGGAGCCCCGCGCCGACCTCGACCATCATGATGCGAACCACGCCCCAGATGTCCGGAGGCTGAACCATTTCCGGCAGCATCGGGCAGACGAGCGCCGCCACCAGCGCACCCAGGGCGAGGCGCAGTTGCACGGGAAAATTGCGCGCGGAAAATATGGGGAAGACGGAAAGGAAGGCGCTGATCCGCAGAAACACCATCAACCATTTGTAGAGATCGGGCATGCGATCCCCTTCCCTACCGCACCATCTCCGGCAGTTTCTCGATGATGGCGGTGGTGAATTCGATCAACGTCCGCAGCATCCAGGGCATGAGAATGATCAGCAACCCGACAATCCCGAGCGCCTTGGGAACGAACGTGAGCGTGGACTCCTGGATCGAGGTGACCGACTGAAACAAGCTGATCGCCAATCCGATGACGAGACCAGTCAGCAGGATGGGCGCGGCGAGCGTCACCGCATGGAACATGAGATTTTTGAGCAACTCGGCGGCAAATTCAGGATTCATGGTTCAGGTGCCGAAGCTTTGCACGATCGAACTCACAATGAGGTGCCAGCCGTCCACCAGGACGAACAGCAGTATCTTCAGCGGCAAAGAAATGCTCATCGGGGGCATCATCATCATGCCCATGCTCATCAGCACGGTGGCGACAATGAGATCGATCAGGATGAAAGGCACGAACAGCAGAAAACCCATTTGAAAGGCCGTGCGCAGTTCGCTGATGATGAAGCTTGGGATGACCACCTTCAGCGGCAGTTTCTCGGCCGGCGTGGGCCCCATGCGGGCCATCGCCACAAAGAGTTCTACGTCCTTGGGCCGGGTCTGTTTGAGCATGAAGGAACGGATGGGGATCGTTGCGCGTTCGAGCGCGACGTCGCCGGTGATCTGCTTGGCGCGGTAGGGCGCCAGCGCCTCGCGATCGATGCGTTCCCAGACCGGGGACATGATGAAGAACGTGAGGAACAGCGAGAGGCCGATGATGATCTGGTTCGACGGCGTGCCTTGCATGCTGAGGGCGGAACGGACGAACGAAAGCACAATCACAATGCGCGTGAAGCAGGTCATCAACAGGATGATCGAAGGCGCCAGCGTCAGCAGCGTCATGATCGCGAGGACCTTGATCGCGCCATCCACGTCGGGCGGCTGGTTCATGCCGTTGAGGCCGATGTTCAAGCTGAAGGAATTGGCATTGGACTGGGCGTGCGCCCCGGTCGCGAAGGCAAAAAGGAAGATCAAAACCGCCAGAAACGGAAGCGCCCGCCGCAGGCCGCAGAACCCGGTGAATGAAGGCCGCGAATCTTTCCGGAATGCGTTCATGAGGACTTGCGGCTGAGGACCTGTTGAAACGCGTCGACGAAGCTGACGCCAACCGCAGGCGCGGGAGCGGCGGCTTCCGCCCCGTCTGCTTCAGGAAGATGGCTCACGAGGGTGATGCCGGCCGGTGAGGAGGCAAGGAGCATTCGCTGCTGCTGGTAACCGACCACATAAATCGCCTGGCGCTGCCCGAGCGATTTGACTTCGATCACGCTGAGTTTCGGCGCGCCGCTCTTGCGGACGGCAAACCGTTGCCAGTTCCGAAACAGCCAGACGCCACCGAGGAAAATTGCCACGACCAGAATCAGCGCCCCAAAAACCCGCAATACCGAACCTCCCATGTCCGGGATGGCAGGCGGAACAGCGGGAAGAGCGAGGGCATTTGTGGCGCCATCCGCCAGCGCGGCCTGGGGCGGCAAAAGCGCGAGCGAAAGCAGGCAGAAAGCGAACCGCCGGGCGAGATTTCCCGGCAGCGAAAGGCGGGTTGAAAAATTTGAGTTCACGAATTCGCGCCGAAGATTTCCACGATTTTGATCCCGTAGGCATCGTCGACCATGACGACCTCTGCGCGGGCAATGCGTTTTTGGTTCACGAAGAGGTCCACGGGCGCCTGGGCGGTCTTGTCGAGCCTGACCACGGAGCCGGGGTTGAGTTGCAGCACGTCGCGCATGGCCATCTGGCACGAGCCGAGTTCGACGGTCAGCCGGACTTTGACGTCGAGCAGAATCTCAAGGTTGGCGGAGGAGGTTGGGTTGGCGTCCATAGTGAAATTTCAATCTTTGACTTTGCCCGTGAGTTCGACGGCCCATTGTCCGCCGACGGTCCCGAGCCGGGCGCTGAAGCGGGCGATATCACCCAGGCGCACCTTGACCTGCTGCGAGGAGTGGGGATCCAGCTTCACCACGTCACCAACCTTCAAGTTGAGGACCTGGCGGGCGGCCAGTTCCAATCCTTCCCATTCGGCGGCAACCGGGATGCAAACGTCATTAAAAGCGGGGTTCCACATGCCGGGCGCGGGCGCGGGCGCGGCGGTCATCGTCGGTTCCGGCTCGCGGGTGAGTTGCTGAATCAGCGGCTCGATTGTGGCGTAAGGGATGCCGATTTGAATCTCCTCCGCGCATTCACCAAGACGCGCTTCCAGGGAGAACACGATCATGGTGGTGTCGGGAGCGGCGGTTTGAACAAAGCTGCCGTTCGTTTCGTATCCCAGCAACGCGGGCCTGAGTTCCTTGATGCGGGTCCAGCTTGCGGACCATTCGCCGAGAATCACAGTCACGGCCTGCTCGAGCAAGGCACGTTCAATCTCGCTCATCTCCTGGGCCGGGTCCGCGGGATTGCCGGGGCCGCCCATGAGCCGGTCCACAATGGCGGAGGCCAGCGCCGGCTGAATTTCGAGGACGGAGACGCCGCGAAGCGGATCGAGTTTGAAAAGCGTGAAGTGGGAGGGATTGCGCCAGCTTTTGGTGAAGCTGCGATAAGAGATGGTCTGCACCCGGCCGAGTTTCAAGAAGAATTCGAGCCGGAGCAGCAATGAGAAGCGCGAGGACAACGCCTCGACAAATCCCTGCTGATGGAGGCGCAGCTTCCGGAGCTGCGCGGCGGAAAGCAGCGTCCGATTGCGAAGATCGAGAGATTCAGGACGGGGCGCAGCGGGTTTGGGGGCGGCCTCGGCCACCAGGGCTTCGAGTTCGGCAGCGTCGGGCGGCGCGCCGGAACCGCTGTCTGGGGCGGAAGGATCCTGGAGGAATCCGGAAATATGATCACCAGGCATCATGGGCACTCACTGGATGGCCATCTCGGTGATGTAAACTTCCTGCACCAGAGGACCGCCGAGGGCGTTGTTGAAAACGGTGATGAGCTCGGCGCGGATCACGTTCCGCGCGCCGGGCTTTTCGAGGTCGGAAATGGTTTTGCTGCTGAGCGTGCTCGTGGCCAGGTCCATGAGCTGGTCCTTGTTCTCGTCGATCTTCTCCTTGAAGTTGGGAGCAGTGCCGACGAGCGTGACGCTGGTCATCAGATAACGCGTGCCCATCGTGCCCGCCACGTTGACGAGCATCTTGCTCATGGGAACCGTGATCTTGTTTTTGCCCGGTTCGACACCCTTGGAGGTGGATTCGGCCGCGGGCGCCGCGGCCGGAGTGTCGGCTGAAGCGGTGGCGTGCGTCATGGCCTGCTCGACCTTGGGAAGGATCAGATAGCGCGTGGTCACGCAGGCCAGGACCGGCATGGAAGCCACGGTGGCAATCATGGGCAGCCAGGCTTTGAACGAAGACGACATCGCGGGCTTCTTCTCGGCGTTCGCAGCGGGAGCCGACGCCTCTCCAGCCGCTCCACCAGCCGCGGCCGGCGGAGTTGCCGCCTGTGGCTTGGTGGCACGTGTCGTCAGGGAGGTATCGGAGCCGCGGTCGGCCATAATGGTCAGAGGTTAGGTTAGTGTTTAAGGCTGTCGAGCACCTGCAGCACTTCATCGCTGGTGGTGATGATCTTCGAGTTCGCTTCGAACGCGCGCTGTGCCGAGATGAGGTTGGCCATTTCGTTCGAGAGATCGACGTTCGAGGATTCGAGCGCGCCGGCCTGGATCTTGCCAAGGCCGCTGCCGCCCGGAGCGGCGGGAGTCGCCAGTCCGCCGGCGGATCCCATGCCCGAGTAAAGATTGTTGCCCTGTTTGACGAGCATCTGCGGCGCCTGGAAGGTTTGCAGCAGAACCTCGCCGCGCACGAAGGACGTGCCGTCAGAAAGATGCACATTGACCTTGCCCTGCCCATCAATCGAGAAGGAGGTGATGGTGGCGTTCGGGTCCGAAGTTGCCGGCATGCCTGTCGTATCAATCTTGATGTCGCCCTGGGTGGCGAGCCCGGCGTCGGAGTATCCCTGGACGCGTTCGCCGGTTGAGGTGACGAGGTAGCCGTTGGCATCCACGCTGAAGTTGCCGGCGCGGGTGACGTATTGATTGTTGGAGACCGTGTCACGGACCAAAAAGAAGCCATTTCCCGAAATAGCGAGGTCGGTCTGGACTCCGGTGCTGGCGATCGGGCCTTCGTTCCAGTTGCTATCAATACTGGTTATGTTCACGCCCGTCCCGATCTGCATGGAGGGCTGGCCGCTGGTGGTCGCCGAACCGCTGCTGGAAATGCGCAGCGTGTCGCTGAAGGAATCGGCGAACTCGGTGCGCGCCGCCTTGTACGCGGTGGTGTTGACGTTGGCGATGTTGTTGCCGATGACGTCCATTTCCTGCTGGAAATTTTCCAGTCCGCTGACGCCGGTGGAGAGTGAGGTAAGCATATCTTTACTGGGTTACGTGCTGCGTTTACGGAGTTGGGGGAGTTTGGGTTGAAGTGTTGGTGGTTGTGGGTTGAATGAGCGAAACCTGGTTGAGATCGTAGGCGGCGCCATTGATGATGAGCTCGGGCGTTCCATTCTGGAGTTGCACGGCGCTGACAACGCCGGAAACGGGGATGTTGTCGCCGCCGGTGACACTAACCGTGCGGCCGATCAGGTTTGCCGCCTGCTCTTCGGCCGCGGTCGCCTGGGTGGCCTGTGACGACTGCAACGCGCTGAACTGGGCCAGTTGCGCGGCAAATGCGGTGTCGCTCTGCGGATTCAACGGATCCTGCGAGGTCATCTGTGTGACCAGCAACTTCAGGTAATCCGCCTGCGTGAGCGTGCTCGAGGGATTGAGTACCGACGACAGATCAGCCGCGCTGGTGGGTGCGTTGGAAATGGCGTTTACGGTGGACATAAATCAAGCCCAGGATTCGAATCCGTCGCGCGGCGAAGCCGATTGTTTAGGGGACTTCCGGGCCGCGGGAGATTTGGGAGTGAACGGACGGTTGAGCACGGCTTCCTGGCGCAGCTCAGGCGCCTGGCGATCCGGGTTCTGCGGAGTCTGGCGCTGGCTGGAATCGCCGGAGGCGGTGGAAGCCGGTTGCGCTGGAAGATTCTGGTCGCGGGCGGCGTTGCGATTCTCCAGCGGGAGCAATTGCACGTTGTGGCGCGCAAGCGACTCCTGGAGCTGCCCCCAGTTGGCGGACAGGCCGGAGGCATCGCCCCGCTCGAAGCGAAGCGAGGCCTGTAATTGGCCGTCATGATTGCTCAGCTGCAGGAACAGTTCCGTATGCTGATCCACTTTGAGCGAGACAGCCAGAGACTCGGCTCCGGACTGCTTCATCATGACAACCTCCCGGTTGACCATGTTGGCGGTATGTTCGATTTGGGCCAGACGGTCGGCAGATTGGGTTCGATCCGGCGCAGAAACCGGCTGCTGGAGATCAGCAAGGACCGGTTTGGCGGAAAAATTGACTGCGGAAGCGGGTAAAGCAGGCTCGGCCTTGGCGGTGACGAGGCGCGGGGCTGGGTTTTTCCCATCGTTGCCCGCCGAATCCGGTGAAACAGCACCGTGGCCGGTCGCAGTGGGCAACTTTTGCACCTCGGACCCGGCAATTTCGTTCTGTTCGGCGGCAAATTTCATGCTCTGGTTCCTAGGAGCAACGGCTATGCCAGATGTGCGGAGGCTCGGCTTCGGGAGAGCTTGGGATGGGTGATCCGAAGGCTGCGGCGACACTTCCGCGGGGGATGAATTGGCTTTTGAAGCTGGTTCCGGCGGATTTGAGGCGGCCGCTTGAGCCAGTTCCGGTTTGCCCGGGTCAGGCGGTGCGGTTGCCGGCGCCGACTGAGCCTCGGAACGGGAAACAGTCAATGGGACTTGGCCCGCGGGGGCAGACGGCTCTTTGTGAACTTCCGCGTGCGGCGCAGGCGTGGGTGTTGGCTGGACATCGGGATGCGGTGCAGGCACGGGAACTTGGGCCGAACCAGCGGATTGTTCGCTGCGAATCTGGGGCTGCGGTGCAGGCACGGGGAAGATTGGCGTCAGCGCGGTTGGAACGGGCGAAGTCGCAGGACCCGATCGAGGGGTTGGGCCCGGCTGCGGCCTTGGTGCAGGATCGGACGGCTCCCCTACCCTGCCGAAGGCCTGGGCTTGCGGACCTTGGCCAACTGTAACGGCCATGAGCGGCACGCTGTTGTCAGGTTCAGGCATTGCGTTGCCCCCCGCAGGCAGTATGTCAATGGGAGTCAAAATCGGTTGAGGCGCCACAACGATCGGAATGACGAGAAGCGGCACGGAGACGTTTTGAGTGGCCGATGAAGATTGCGGCTGATTTCGAGGATCTTGCTTTTCGTGGCTCGAAGCGTCCGAGTTGGAGGATTTCTCCTGTTGCGAATCCGGCGCGGGCGTAACCGAGGCTTTGGCCGGCACGGACCTGCCGGCAGTAGCGACCGGCTGCTGCGTCAATGGCTGCGGGATGAGAGGTTTTTTGGCTGGAACGTGGGCCTTCTGGGCCGGTCTGGCTTTAAAATCTCCCGGATTTGGCGCGTCGGATTGCTGCGGGGCCTGGCCAGGAGCTGCATCGTCAGCATGCTCTGGGGCGACATTGGCGAGGCCGGCGGACGTGGCGATGAGGATCGGTGCAGATTTTTGTGTTTCCCGGGGCGAAGTTGCCGGCTCGGCCGGAACTGGTGCCTTTGCCTGGCCGGCTTTCGATTCCACGGCCGGCTGGGGCGAAGTTGCGGGAGCATTTGTGTTGCCTTTGCCCGAGAGCGCCTCACACATGGCTTTGGCAAAATCGATCGTCGGGCCGGTGTTCTTCCCGGCAGCGACACCGTCCGGTTGCGGAGCGGCGGCATCACGCGAAGTCAGCTTGACCGTGGTGAAGATTTCGGCGGCGGCTGACGGCGATTGGTTGATCATGGTACGGGGTTGCGGAATACGGAGGTGCGAAGGCGCTCGGAAAGATTGGCGGCGCGTTTGGCCTGGGCCGGACCCTGCTTGGCCAGGGATTCAAAAATCGCGGCTGTGTCGGCCTCCTTCATGAAGAGCATGGTCTTGACGATGGCGGTGTCATCGAGTTGCCCGAGCACCGTGGCGGCGGAATCGGGCGTCATGGCGGCATAGACCTTGGCGAGCTTCTTGAGATTGGCGGTTTCCTCGGACTGCACGCGCAGGTACGATTGATCAAAATCCGTGCGCAATTGATAAACCGTCTGGGTGACCTGGTTCAGCTCGTTGCGTTCCGCGGCGAGGCGCAGGGCCAGTTCGTTCAATTGCTGTTCACGCTTGTTGAGTTCGTCCTTTTGCGTGTGCAACTCGACGAGGAGTTGGTCGGCTTCGGGATTGACGAAATCCCACGAAGGCATGGGCGTGCCGGGGGCGCGGTGGGTCTGACGGGACGAAATGGGCACGGGCCTGGGCGTCTTCCAGAAAAGCACGGTGGAAATGACGTAGACAACCGCGCCGACCAGCACGGTCATCCAGGAGGAGGTAAGGAGCTTCTTCATGGGTGGGCCTCGGCAGGATTCCAGGAAAGGATCGAGTTGCCGCGACGGGCGGCGAGATCATCGAGCATCTTCTGCTCGAGGCGGAGGTGCTCGCGGGTGTGGCGCGATTTTTGTTTTTCGAAGAATTTGTCCACGATCTCGCGTTCGCGGCGGGCGGCGAGCATGGCCTGGAGCGCGGCGTTGACGCGGCGTTCGGCCTGGCCCAGGGCTGCGGCGCATTCCTCGCGGCGTTTCTCGAGTGTCTGGCGGTAGCCATGGACCTGGAGCGCCTGGGCGGCGGTGCAGCCGGCGCTGAACCGGGTTCGGATTTCCTGCCAGGCAACATTGAGCTGCCGCTGGATCTCCTCGAGTCGTGAGAGCGCCTGCTGCCGGGCGAGCAAGGCCTGGGCGTATTGCTCCATGGCTTCCTGCTCATGGCGCTGGCGCACGGTGCGGACGGCTTCGAGAGTGAAACGAAAGGCTTTCATGCTGCGTTAGGGAGTCCTCCGGACGGCGGGTTTGGCCGGCATGGGCGTGGCCATGGCCTTGTCGAGCAATGACCAGCTTTGTGCCGTGGTAAAGCCCTGATCCACATTCTGCCGCAAAAATGTCTTCAGCGGATCGCTGAGGTGAATGCTCAGATCTATGGCCGGATTCGTGCCCGCGGGATACGCGCCGATGTTGATCAGGTCCTGATTCTTCCGGTAGGTGGCCATCGTTTCGCGGGCGCGGGAGGCAAGATCCTGTTGTTCGGCCGACGTCAAATCGCGCGTCAGGCGGCTGACACTTTCGAGCACATCGATTGCCGGATAATGATTTTGCGTGGCCAGCTCGCGCGTGAGAACGATGTGACCGTCGAGGATCGAGCGAACGGCATCGGCGATCGGATCGTTCATGTCGTCCGCTTCGACGAGGACCGTGAACAAGCCGGTGATGGAGCCGCGTTCCCCTGCCCCGGCGCGTTCGAGCAACTGAGGGAGGAGCGAGAAAACCGAGGGCGTGTAGCCGCGCGTGGCCGGCGGTTCGCCGACGGCGAGTCCGATCTCGCGTTGCGCCATGGCGAAACGCGTGACCGAATCCATCATGAGCAGGACGTTCTGGCCGGCGTCGCGGAAATGTTCGGCGACGGACATGGCCACGAAAGCGCCCTTGAGACGGGCGATGGCCGGCTGGTTGGAAGTTGCGACAACAACGACGGACTTGCGGCGGCCTGCTTCGTCGAGGTCCTTCTCCAGAAACTCGCGCACTTCACGACCGCGTTCGCCGATCAGCGCGATGACGTTGACGTCGGCCTCGGCGTGGCTGGCGATCATGCCCAGGAGCGTGGATTTGCCCACGCCGCTGCCTGCGAAGATGCCGAGGCGCTGGCCGCGGCCGCAGGGGACGAAAGTGTCCATGGCCTTGATGCCGGTGCAGAAGGTATTGCTGATGCGCTGGCGCTTGAGCGGGTGCGGCGGCAGAAGATTCAGACTGACCGTGTCGTTGGATTGAATCGGCCCGAGGTCATCCAGCGGCTGGCCCAATCCATCGATCACACGGCCCTTGAGGCATTCGCCGACCGGGACACGAAGAGAGGTGCCGAGCGCGATGACTTCGCTGCCGGGATGGATACCGCGCAATTCACCCAGCGGCATGAGGAGGACGTGGTGATTGCGGAAGCCGACCACCTCGGCGAGCGTGGAGCCATCGTGGCGGGCGGATTCAATGCGGCAGATTTCCCCGACGGCGGCGAGCGGACCCTCGGATTCAATGACGAGCCCGATAAGCTGGACCACGCGGCCGTGGTTGCGAATGACCTGGGCGCCCTGGACCCGGCGCAGAAGGGTTTCCATCCGGCTGCGTTGGATATGGTCCGTGCCTGGCATCATGCGACGAGACTCCTGCGGAGGAGATCGAATTTGGTTTCGCGGCGGGCGTCCACGGTGCCGAACTGGGTTTGCACGAGGCAGCCGCCGCGCGTGACTTCGGGCGAGCCGAGGAAACGAAATTCCTGGGAGCCCTCGGTGTTGACGAGGATTGGAGAATTTGCCTTTTGCAGCAGCTCGAGATCAGCGGGATGGAGGCGGACGGTGAATTTGGCGGTGCCTTCCACCTGGGCGAGCGCATCGCGGACGGCGGCCTCGACCATGGGAACGGAGATGGGCATGTCGGCCACGAGCTTTTGGGCGACTTCAAGCGCCAGGGACACCATCAGGTTTTCCGTGTCGCGGATCACCTGCGGGACGGAATCGCGCAGGGAAACGAGCACGCCATTGAGGAGCGCCTGAGTTTCCACGCGTTGTTTGATGAGCTGGTCGCTGAGGGCCTTTTCGCCGTCCGCGCGGCCGCGCTCGTAAATGGCCTGCGCCTCGGCGCCGGAGACCGGCCCCGTCGGGACAGCCGGCGCGGTTGAAGGAGCGGCCCCGCCCGGTTGGCCGGCGAGGCGGACATCGCGCAACGGCTTGGCTAGCTTGAGCGTTTCAGACGAGGATCTCATCGGAAGAATGACTTGTGGCGACGCTGAGATCCACTTCGCCCTCGGCTTCGAGCTGGCGAACACTCTCGATAATGCGAAGCTGGGCGGCCTCGATGTCGCGCTTCTTGACCGCGCCCAGGAAGCTGATTTCTTCGTTGACCGTCTCGGCGGCGCGGCGGGAGATGGAGGAAAGCAGGGCGAGCTTGAGTTTCTCGCTGGCGGTCTTGAGCGCGAGGGCCAGGTCGCGCATGTCCACTTCGCGCATGACCTTTTGCAACGAATTGGCGTCGAGCAGCGCGAGATCCTCGAAGGTGAACATCTTCTGGCGGATGGCCTGGCCGAGGTCGGGATTGCGCTTCTCCAATTCGAGAAGAACCGACTGGCTGACATTGCGATCGAGCGTGTTGAGCACGTCGGCGGCGTTTTTGAGGCCGCCGGTCTGGTTGAGCGCGCGCGTGCCTTTGACGCCGGCCTTTTGGTTGAGCACCTCGACGATCCTCTCCACCGCCTCGACAGGCGTGGGCGCCAGCGTGGCGAGGCGTTCAACCACCTGATCGCGAAGATCGTTCCGCAGACGCATGAGAAGCTGCGAGGTTTTCTCGGGGGCAAGATAGCTGGTGACGAGCGCGATCGTCTGAGGCTGCTCGTTCTTGAGGATGTTGAAGAGCTGCTGGCCGTCGAGGTTGACGATCTGCTGCATCGAAGCGATCGGGGCCGGTGTGGGAGCGACGCGGCTGATGATGTCGGTGGCACGGAACAAGCCGACGGATTTCTCGAGTGCCGTGCGGGCGTAACCGGCGCCGCCGAGAATTCCGCTGCTGGCCTGGACGGCGACCTCGGAGAACTCGCGCAGGACCTCCTGCTGCAATTCCTGGCTGACGACCGGCATCCGGGACATTTCCATGGATACCGCCTCGATTTCGACTTCCTCGAGGTTCTTCAGAATCTGGGCGGCGCTTTCCGGGCCGATGATGATCAGGAGGGCGGCCAGCTTCTGGAGCTTGGACATTTTGGCAAATTCAACAGCGGGAACTTCCATATTGCGCGTTTCTCAGTTGTTGGGTTTGGCCTTGGACATCCAGGTGCGGACCGCCTGCGTCATGCTGGCGGGATTCTCCCGAATCAACTGGTTCAGAACGTCCACCGTGACGACGTTGGGAGCCGGGTATCCGTGCTTGTAATGGCCGTTGCCATTTCCATTGCCGTTGCCGATGGGAACGCCGATGGGGATTTCGTCCGGCTTGAGATTCTTGAGCGTGCGCCAGAACAGGAAGATGATGCCGATGGCCAGCGCGGGATAAATGAGTTTCATGCCGAGGTCGACCCAGAACTGCCGTTTCTCCTGTTTATCAAATTGCTGCGCGATCTCGACGGAGGGCTGATCGTTGAAAGGCATTTCCTCGAGTGTCAGGTCGTCCTTGCGGTTCGGATCGCCGTTTTCGACGATGCCGAGCGCGCTCTGGACGATGCGGCGGAGCTTCTGCAATTCGTCGGGCGTGCGCGGGACCGCCTTGCGGTCGGCGCCCTTCCCGTCAAAGCGTTCCGCCACGAATACAGCGCTGGAGATGCGTTTGATGCCGCCGGCGGCCTGCAGGATGTTGCTGGTTGATTTGTTGATCTCGTAGTTGCTGTTGATGACCTTTTTGCGGGTGTGACTGCTGTTCACCGCTACTGTTGAGGAGGAGGACGAGTTGGTATTTGCGCTCGAATCCGTGGAGGCGTTCGCCGACATGCCGGGCGTGCCGCCGGAGGGCGAGGTGTCGGAATCGTTGTTCTCGTCGGTGGTCATGCTGGTGCGAACCACCTGGCCGTCGGGGTCGAACTTCTCTTCCGTGCGGGTGATCGTATCCCAATTGATGTCGGCCGAGACGCGCACCACCGCCTGGCCCGGGCCGAGCACTTTCTCGAGCATGCCCTCGGCCTTTTTGGTGAGGTATTGCTCGAGCTCGCGGCGCGCGACCAACTGGCTGGCGGTGAGACCGGCCACGGAATCGCTCTCCTGATTTTCCGAGAGGACGTTGCCCTGGTTGTCCACCACGGAGACGTTATTGGCCTGAAGGCCCTCGACGCTGTTCGCGACAAGGAAACGGATGGAATTTACGGCGGACGGGGAAAGCTGGCCATTGCCCTTCACGCGGACGAAAACCGAGGCGGTCGGCTTGCGCTGGCTGTCGGTGAGCAGGCGATTCTCGGGCATGACGATCATCACGCGGGCGGCTTCGACCTGATCGAGCTGGCTAATCGTGCGGGCCAGTTCGCCCTGGATGGCGCGGGTGTAATTGGCGCGCTGGACGAAGTCAGAGATGCCGAAGTTGGCCTTATCGAAGATTTCGAAGCCGACGCCTTCGCCGCGGGGAATGCCCTTGCTGGCCATCTGCATGCGGACCTGGTAGACCTTGTCCGAGGGGACCATGATGGCGCCGCCGCCCTGGCTGACCTTGTAGGGGACCTTGGCGTCATCGAGCGCGGCAATGACCTTGCCGGCCTCGGTTTCGTCGAGCTTGCCGTAGAGGAGCGCGTAATCGGTCCGGCTGGACCAGTAGGCGAGTCCGCCGAGGCCGCAGAGCAACAGCACCGTGGCGAGGACGATGCTGACGCGCTGGTTCAGGCCGAGCTGCCTCCAGATGGCGAGAAGTTCTTGTCCGAGTTGCGAGATGCTTTTGCTCATGAGTGGGAGATGTCATCAAACCTGCATGCGCATCAGCTCCTGGTATGAATCGAGGAGTTTGTTGCGGACCTCGACCATGAGCTGGAAGGAGACGTTGGCCTCCTGCATGGAGATCATGGCCTGGTGCAGAGAAACGTTTTTGCCGCCAAGAAGACCGTTGACAGTTTCCGACGCCTCGGCCTGTTTTTGCACGACTTCACCGACGAGGTTTCCCAGAACCGAGGGAAACGAGGAGGCATTGGCCGGCTGCGTGGCCTGCGCGGTGTTTGCGGAATTGAGCTGATCCAACTCCGCCAGCTTGATGCGCTTGATTGGGGTGTTGTCGTCCGCGAGGTTGACGCGGATGGCGTCCGAACCCGGGAACGAATTTTGTAAGGCGGAGAGAGCGTCCATGTGACGGGTTGCCGCAGGTCAGTTCAAAATAATCAAAGTTTGCCGATGGAAAGCGCCTGCTGCGCCATCGTGCGGGCGTTCTTAATTACAGCCAGATTGGCTTCATAGGTGCGCGAGGAGGCAATCATGTCCACCATCTCCTCGTGGATGTTGATGTCGGGAACGGCAACCATGCCGTTTTTGTCGGCCTCGGGATGGCCGGGGTTGTAAATCATGCGGGGAGGACGATTGTCCTTTTCGATGCGGGCCACCTCGACGCTCTGGCCGGGAGCGGTCCAGCCATCGGCGGATTGAGCGGCGCGGAGGACGGATTCGAAGACCACCTGCTGGCGCTGGTAAGGTTTTCCATCGGGACCCTTGGTGGTATTGGCGTTCGCGATGTTCTGGGAGATCACATCCATGCGGATGCGCTCGGCGTTGAGTGCGGCTGCCGTGCTGTCGATGCCGTTGAGGATGTTGATCATAAGCAGGATCAGGATTTGCCGGAGATCGCCATGCGCAGTTTCATGAGCGAGCTGGAGACGAGTTCGGTTTCGAGGGTGTTTTCGATGGTATTCTGGCTGAGCTTGAGCAGTTCGTTTTCGAGCTGGACGGTGTTGCCGTCGGTGCGGCTGGAGACGGCGGTGGTATCGACGGCCAATTGCGGCTGAAGGCTGGTGATTTGTGTGGGATCGCTATTGGCAACTGCCTGCTGCAACTGGCTTTCGAAGGTGGCGGCGACGTCGACGCGCTTGTAATTCGGGGTTTCGAGATTGGCGAGATTGCTGGCGATGGCCTCGTGACGAAGGACGGTGACGTCCAACATCTTCTTTGCCGCCATATAACTAGTTTGGCCAAATAACGCGTCAATCATAACCACACAGCAATCCGGGGATTTAGCAGTCATGATGCCAGTAGACAAAAAGGGCCGAAAACCGGGGGTTTCGGCCGGGGCAATGAGGTCGGAGGAAAGAATTGCCTAGTGGAAGCTCCGACGAAGTGGGAAGGAAAGGACCTTCTGCCAGGCCGGCGACCTCTCACAAACAGTTAGGTCCAAGCACGGCGCGAAAATGCATTTGTGACCGTCCCGCGTGCCGGCGACGAGTTCACCAAGGCTTCCGCGGAACTTCTCATTAAGCAAAAAAGGGTTAGCCTTCGCCAAAATACGCTTATTCAGTGGGTTACATCCCTGCCGATAGGGGGAAGGCGACAAGCATCAGCAAGCAGAACCTGACATGAATGGACCCCGCCGCGGCATATGAGGAAGGCAGCATGGCCATTGCGCCATAAGGTCTTATAAAACAAAAATATGAAGAAGCATTATTGTCCCATCATCGTGAGTTGGGTTATCGCCATCGCTTGTGCGCTGGCGCTGACGCAAAAGGCCAGTGGCCAAATGGTCCGCTTGCATGGCAGCATCTCGACTGCGAAAGCGCTCGAATCGCGGAAGGCCGCCCTGGAGTCCGCCTCGGGCGCGCAGATCGAAATTGTGGGGAATGGCGCCGGTCGCGGCCTGCAGGACGTGAGCAGCGGGCAGGCGGAGGTGGCCTTGTTGTCCGGGCCCCTGAAACTTGTGGCGGAGGCGCTCAACAAGGAAAAATCCGGCTCGGTGGATGCCGCGCAACTCAACGAGATTCCGCTGAGCAACTCGAAGCTCGGCTTCTACTCCCATCCCGCCGCGGGAGTGAAGTCGGTGACCGACGCCCAACTTCGCGACGTTCTGACCGGCAAGATCACCAACTGGAAGGACGTTGGCGGCGCCGATCTTCCCATCAAGGTTGTGATGGGATTCGGAGCCGACGGCGTGCGGGTCACAGTGCAGGATGTTGTCTGCCATGGGGCGGAATACGCCCAGGGCGCCATTGTGCGCAACAGTTCCAAGGACCTTCCCATGGTCGTTTCCCAACTGCCAGGCGCCTGCGCGGTGCTGGTCGTGAGCAGCGCGGAAGGCAATATCGCCAAAGTCGCGACGGAAACGGAATTGATGATGCCGGTGTCCCTGGTGGTCAAAGGTGAGCCGTCCGGGGATGTGAAAAAAGTCATCGACGCGATCAAGGCCGTCATCAAGTAAGTGCGGTCCATCGAAACAACAAACCCGAAGACATAATGAATCTGGCCAGACGCATCTACCTCATCGTTTCACTGGCATTGGCGGGCACGGTGCTCGTGGCGCTGGTGAGTTGGACCAGTGTCCGGCGGCTGGCGGAAGCCTCGCGGCGCCTGGGCGAAGTCAACCTCAGCAGCGTGGCGGTCATTTCGCGGATTTCCGACATATGCGCCTCGCAAAGCTCGCTGGTGAACCGCGCGCCCGCGCAGACTGACGTGAAGGCCATCGAAAAGGCCGCGCAGGATTACGCGGCGGCGAGCCAGAAGCTGGACGCCGGTCTTGTTGAGCTTAAGAAGCTTGATGCCCAGGGCACGCTGTCTGCGAAGATCAAGGCTTTGGAGACGGACCTGCCCGCGGTGCGCGAAGCCTCGGGAAAAGTTTTCACACTCGCGGCACAGTTCCAGCAGGTGGACGCCAGCACGTTGCTCCAGACACAGGTCAACGCGCTCGAGGACAGGATGACGGCCCGTTTGAACGAGCTTATGTCGGCGTCACTGGGCGAGGCGCAGGTGCAGCCACGGGTGATTGTGCAGCAGGCGGGCCGCTCCAACCAATGGATACTGGGACTTTGCCTTGCCGTGCTGCTGGGGAGCACCGCCACGTCGGTCGTGCTGGTCCGGCGCAAGGTGGTCCGCCCCGTCAAGCAGGTGGCCAACCATCTGGGTGAAACCTTTCAAACCACTGAAATCAGTGTGCAGGAGATCGCGCAAAACAGCCATTCGGTCGCCGAGGGCGCCAGCGAACAGGCTGCATCGCTGGAGGAGACGAGCGCGTCGCTCGAGGAGTTGGCGGGGATGACCCGCAATATTTCGCAGAATGCCAACACCGCGAAGGACCTCGCGAAAGGCACGCGCTCCGCCGCCGAGAGAGGCGCGGAGGAAATGAAGGCGATGACCGACGCGATGCAGGCCATAAAAACTTCCTCGGACAACATCGCCAAGATCATCAAAACGATCGATGAGATCGCCTTCCAGACCAACATCCTGGCGTTGAACGCGGCGGTGGAAGCGGCCCGGGCCGGCGAGGCGGGAATGGGTTTCGCCGTTGTCGCCGAGGAGGTGCGCAATCTCGCCCAACGCAGCGCCCAGGCGGCGAAGGACACCACCACTAAGATCCAGGATTCCGTGACCACCAGCCTGAATGGTGTCCAAATCAGCGGCCGGGTCGGAAAGGCTTTGGAGGAAATCGTGTCCAAGGCGCGGCAGGTGGACGAACTCGTGGCGCAGATTGCGAGTGCCAGCGCCGAGCAGACCCAGGGCATTACGCAGGTGAACACAGCCGTGAGCGAGATGGACAAAGTCACGCAGTCCAATGCCGCCAGCGCGGAGGAAAGTTCCAGCGCCGCAGAAGAAATGCGCGCACAAGCAGGGACCCTGCGCCGGGCGGTCGGCGAACTGTTAACGCTTGTGGATGGCGACTGCGGGAACCAGAGCGCCTCCGCCGTGGGGCCGGCACCCGCGCAAGAGCGGGAAAACCAGTCAGTACCGGCGACCTTTCCCAGCCGCCGCGCACCGGCACCCGCGGTGCAAACGGCGCACGCCTCGTTCTGAGATTCCGGCCGTTGACAAAGACGGATGACACCCCCCGTCGAATGCGCAGACGCGATTTCAAATGACCGCGGTCAGCGCTTGAGGCGGTAGTAGGTGGGAAGCGCCGGGGTGCGATTGGTGACGACGTAGTTGGTGGAGACGACCGCGGGAATATTGGTGAGGGCGCCCCAGTTCCCGGAAAGGAGGCTGACATTGGATTGGACTGTGAAGGACGTGAAATTGGTAGGCCAGGAGAACAGGATGTTGGTGCCGGACTTCACAACGCGAAGGCTGGGCGTGGGGAGAATGCCGTAGACATCCACGCGACCGGAGAATGTGGCGAGGTAAACCTTTCCGTTGGCGATTGTGGGAGGGGCGAATTTGCCGAAGTTGCCGACAGCATCGCGGGCGAGCCTGGTGGAATTCCACAGTTCGACGCCGACATTGCGGGCGTCGTAGGCGCGCAGGACGCCTGGCTGAACGGCGTTCTGGGCATCGGCAGTTGGGTGTGACGCCCAGACGATCCCGGTGCCATCGTTGGTGCCGTAGGCGGAGACGGAGAGCATGCCGCCTGGATGATAGCCGATGGTCGTGGGACCGGTGGCGAAGGGGGCGTTCGTTTTGAAGAGGCTGTTTGTCCGGTTAAACTGGTATTGATAAAGGTGGTCGTAGCCAGGCCAGAGGTACACGTAGGAGTTGGTCGGACCATCCCACCATACCGGAGAGCCGTAGAGCTTTTCGTTGCCGTCGGCGAGGGACCATTCCTCGAGGATGTTCGTGTCCGTAGCGCTGGAGCTGAGTCCGCCCATGTGATCGCGGTTGACGAGGTACAGGACGCCCTCCTTGCCGCCCGAAATGGCAAGCGAAGTGCCGGGTATCAGCAGGATGCCGGCGGAACCGAGGTCGAGATCCTTGGTATTGAGATTCAAATAGTCGGTTGGAGTAAACCAACTGGTGATTTCCAACTGGCTGTTGGTGGGCGTGAGCTTGAGGAAACTTTCGCCGCGGTTGGTGGTATCGGTGAGAATGGCGCCGTAACCAACGGTGCCATTGGCCACTGAGACATAAAGATTACCGGAGGGATCAGCCGCCGGGCCCTGGCCGGACATCCAGATGCTTCCTTCTTCGCCATTGGGAGTGGTGCAGTAAACGTATAGCTGCTGGAGATTCGTCCTGCTATAGCCAATGAGCCAGCCGTGGTAGGGGTCGGTATCGCAGTGGGAGGTCCAGGCGATGTACACGACGCCGTTGACGAGCGCCAGGGCCGCGCGCTGATTTTGGTAGAGAGAATTGAAGACGATCTCGTTATTGGTGGCGTCATAGCCGATTCCGGGAACGGATGCGCTGATGTTGACGGGGCTGAAGGCTCGTTCCGCGCCGGTGGTGATATCGAGGGCGTGGATGCGCTGTACGAAATTAGTGTGAAACTCCTTCGTGCGCGCGAGAAGGTAAATTGTGCCGGTGGCGGGATCGATGACCGACGTGCTGATGATGCCGAAATTGCCGCTGATGTTCGGAAAGCTGGCGCCGCAGCCATTGTTAGGGAGATTCGCGATGTCCGAATTGTTCGGCGGGACAACGTTGGCGTTGGTAAAACTTGTGCGCCAATAGAAATTGTTGCTGCTGGAATTGTCGGCATCAAAAGCGTAGACCGAGTCATTCACCGTGGCGACGATCAGCAGGTTATGGACGCCTTTTCCCGGGATTGTGACGTTGGTCATGATGAGCGGCTGCGCGTAAACCTGATCATCGACCGCCCGGGTGTAAAGGAGGCCGAAGGCATCCGTGTTGACGTTGGAAACGTTGAGAATCGTTTCGGAAAGATTGGCGCCGGTGCGCGAAAGGTCATTGTGCTGAGTGAGAACCGCAACGTCAGCCCGGACGGAAACAACTCCCGCCAACAAGACCAGCATAAACCGGGCACGAACACAAAAATGGCGCATCATAGTAAAAACGGTCAAAGGGATCAGAGGTCAGTGCCAGGCCCACCTTATATAAGGAAATCTTTCTCAAAAAATCAAGTTCTTTGAAGCATCCTCCGGGGGCGTTCTCCTCTGCCGGGCGTTGTACGGAAGGATCCGGCCGTGGGTGTCGGGCAACGAAATGGCTTGCCCTGAGAGGGCGGCTGTCTAATCTGACGGAAGTTCGGCTGTAGTCGCTGGTTGAGCAGAAGCGCGCCGGAGAAACGAACGGAAAAATGCAACTATTGGAAAGAGACAGAGTTCGGCAGGAAACGGCTATCGCTTCGGAAGCCACATTCTCCCACTGTCGCGCATCATCCGCCCATGCAGTGTCCTGATTTTCCCTTAAAAAAATTGGTTGTGCGAATCGGCGTGGCGATCGCGTTTTTGGCAGTCGTCTGCCTTGGCGGAATCACTGCGAGCCGCGGGGCGACCATTGTTTCGCGGGGGCTGGCTTACGAACCGGCCGAGCCCATTGGGATTGTTTACGGGCCGGATGGCAATTACTGGTTCACCGCCTTCAACCCAACGGAGAACTACATCGGCCGGATCAGCCCCAACGGAACGTTGGCGTATTTTTCGATTAACTATCCTCCGAACAGCGGAACGGCAAACAGCGAGCCGTACCGGATCGCAGTGGGGCCCGACAACAATCTTTGGTTCACGGAATTCAACGCGAACAAGATTGGCTGCATGAACACCAACGGGATACTGCTCAAGGAGTTCACGGTACCGACCGCGTCCAGCCAGCCGTTGAGCATCGTGCAGGGGCCCGACGGGCGCCTGTGGTTCTGCGAGCAGCGAGGCGGGAAGATCGGAGCGATCAGCACGAATGCGCTGACACCGGGCGCGACGAATTATTTCAGTGAATATTTGCTGCCCACGGCCAATGCCGCGCCCACGGGAATCACCGTGGGGCCGGACGGAAACATCTGGTTTGCCGAGAGCGAGGCGGCGCAGATTGGCAAGCTGGTGCTGGCCGACAAGACGATGCATGAGTACCCGCTGCTGGCGGGATGCCAGCCGTATGACATCACGCCGGGTCCCGATGGCGCGCTGTGGTTCACCGAATATATTTCCGGAAAGATTGGCAGAATCACCACCAACGCCAGCAAAACCGTCCTGACCACAAACGAATACCTGCTGCCATTTTCCGGGTGCGGACCGTATGGAATCCTCGCGGGCAGGGACGGCGCGATCTGGTTTACGGAATTCAACGGTCAACAGGTGGGGCGTTTGAAGCTCAATGGCACCAACGTGGTGGCGACCAACGAATTTCCCCTTCCCTCGCTCAGTTTCGACTCAATGCCCGAGCCCGCGTTCATGGCAACGGGAGCGGACGGCAACATTTGGTTCGCAGAATTCCATTCAGGCGTGATCAGCGAACTGATGGACAGCCCGCTGACCATCACGACCAGCAATTATCAATTCAACGCCGGAACCGCTTTCAACAATTACCTGGCGAGTTTCAACGACACGGACACGCTGCCTTCGGCGATTGCCAATTACACGGCGGTGATCAATTGGGGGGATGGAAACTCGACAGCGGGAATTATTACGACCAACCCGGTGAGCGCAAATAGTTTTAGAGTGAGCGGCAGTCACACGTATGGCGCGCCGGCGCTCTATCTTGCGACGGTTACGGTGACGGACACGGACAGCTCGCACGATCTCGGGGGAGCGACAACGAACGGGACCTGCCAGCTTTCTGTATTAGCCACCAACGGTCCAAGCCTGGCAGTAACGGCGCGCCCTGCCGGCAGCAATGTAGTGCTGACATGGCCGGGGAACCAGATGGGATTCACGCTTCAATCGAGCACAAACATCTCCCCGGGTCATACGAACTGGGTAAACGTGCCGGGCACACCAGGGATGATAACAAACAACAATCCATCGGTGATGGTGTTCGCCCAGACCAACAACGCCACCGCGCCGATTTTCTACCGTTTGAAGAGATAGGCGCGGCAGCGAAGAAACGGCCATCCGCTTGACTCCGGTTCGTTCCTAAATAGACTCTCCGGGTGCGGTTTATTCACCATCGGACCACGGGTTCCATCAGGAGAGAGAGCAAGGACGCCACCTCTCCCCGGCCGTTTCCCCCATTTCATGGCGGAGAGGGAGTGAGAGACTTTCGACAGGCGGGCCTCGTTCGCTTCGTCGGAGACGTTTCGATATTCGTGGGAAAAGGACGGATCGCTTTTACATGAGAAAACCTTCGGTAGGGATCATTTTTCTGACGGTGTTCATCGACCTCGTCGGGTTTGGCATCGTCATTCCGTTGCTGCCCATTTATGCGAAGATTTTCAATGCCGCGGGATGGGAACTGGCGGCGATCGCGTCGGCGTACTCGCTGATGCAATTTGTGTTCGGCCCGCTGCTGGGCAGACTTTCGGATCGAATCGGGCGGCGGCCGGTGCTGCTGTTGAGCACGGCGGGAGCGGCAGCTTCGTATGTGGTGTTTGCGTTCGGTTCGAACCTGCAGGGGCAGACGGCGCTGCTGGTTATCTTTCTTTCGCGGCTGCTGGCCGGATTGTGCGGGGCGAACATCACCGTGGCGCAGGCATACATCGCGGATATCACGCCGCCCGCCGAGCGCTCGCGCCGGATGGGACTGATCGGGATGGCGTTCGGGCTGGGCTTCATTTTCGGGCCGATCCTCGCGGGAAAAGCGCGGCAGTATTTCGGGATGATGGGGCCGGGCTGGGTGGCGGCATCGCTTTGCGCGGTGAATTTTCTCCTGGCATTATTGATTTTGCCCGAGAGTTGGAAGCCGAGCGCGGAACATGTCGCGCAACGACCGCATATTGATCAATGGCTGCATACGCTGAGGCGACCCACGGTGGGATTGTTGATAGGAGTTTTTTTCCTGGCGACATTTTGTTTTACCTGCTTTGAGGTGACGCTCGCGCTGCTGGTCTTCCAGAAGTTCAATGTCGATCCTGACAGCGCGGCCGGAGTTCAACTGGTGACCAACTATTTTGTGTACGCCGGCTTGATCGGAGCTGTTGCGCAGGGCGGGTTGACGGGACGGCTGGTGAAGGCGTTGGGGGAGCCGAAGGTGATTGCGTTAAGCATGATTTTGGTGGCGCTGAGCCTGGGACCGATGCCGTTTGCGGATCAGAAATGGGAATTGCTGACGCTGCTCGGGTTGCTGGCCATCGGGTCCGGCCTGACGCGTCCGCCGGTGTTCGGAATGATCTCGAACCTGACGGCGGCGAATGAGCAGGGCGTAACCATCGGCGTGGCGCAGGGCATGGGCGCACTGGCGCGGATTGTGGGGCCGATGTTCTCGGCGATACTCTTCATGAAATCAGCTCCCCTGCCCTACCTGATCTGCGCGACGGTATCTTTTCTGACAGGACTTGTGGCGTGGCAGCAATTGTCGCACGTCCGCGAACCAGCGCCGGTGGCGGTGGAAACGGCAAAGCCGGGACGCTGACGCAAGAGGGAAGAATGCTGCGGCTGGCTTGGATTTCAGGTTTCTTATGAACGATACGCCGGGGAGCATTCGGCTCCATTGGATGGCCAGGCTGGGCGCGTTTGTTTCAGTGTTCGCGCTGTGCCTTCCAGTCGGAGTCTGCGCCGGTGGACCGCGATTTGAGGTAACGATGAAGGCGGGGTTGGTTTCGTCGCCGCAGACGGGCCGGTTGATCATCGCTCTTGCCCACAAGGCCGATCCCGAACCGCGAACGCTCGTGGAGGACACCGACCGCGGCGGGCCCGTGGTGGCAGGCGCGGACGCGAATGATTTTGCGCCCGGTGGAACAATGGCGGTGGACGGAAATGCCATTGCGTACCCGATGGGGAAGCTGGCGGACCTGCCAACGGGAGATTACGTGGCGCAGGCACTGCTGATCTGCAATCACGACCTGCTTTCACCTGAGACTGCGGGCAATCTTTACAGCGCGCCGAAGAAGATTCATTTCGATGCCGCGAAGCCGCAGAAAGTGGCGCTTGAACTGACGTCGCGAATTCCGGCTGAGGAGGCGCCGAAGGAGACGGAGCTGGTGAAGTTCGTGAAGATACAATCGCAGCTTCTCAGCAGGTTTCATGGGCGTCCGATTTACCTGCGTGCGGGGATCATTCTGCCGGGCAATTACTGGCGGGAGCCGAATCGGCGTTACCCGCTGTGGGTTCGGATCGGCGGGTTGGACACGCGTTACACCCACGTCATCTCGCTTATGGAAAGGAAGCTGGCATTCGAGCGCGCCTGGATGGTGCCGGGCGCGCCGCAGATGATCCTGATGCATCTCGATGGAGCGGGACCGTTTGGCGACGCGTATCAAGTGAACTCGGCGAACAACGGTCCGTATGGCGACGCGATCACGCAGGAGCTGATCCCGTATGTGGAGGCGCAGTTTCGTTGCGTGGGACAACCGCACGCGCGCGTGTTGTCGGGCGTGTCCACCGGCGGCTGGTCGTCGCTGGCGTTGCAGGTGTTCTATCCGGATTACTTCAACGGGGTGTGGAGTTTCTGTCCGGACGGCGTGGATTTCCGCGCATTCGAACTGGTGAACATTTATGGCGACCCGAATGCGTATGTGAACGCCTACGGGTTCGAGCGGCCCAGTGAACGAACAATAACCGGTGAAACCAAGCTGACCATGCGACGCGAGGTGCTGTTGGAGAATGTGCTCGGGCGCGGCGACAGTTACACGTTGTCGGGTGGCCAATGGGGCGCATGGAATGCGACGTACGGTCCACGCAAGGCGGACGGGTTGCCGGCGCCGTTATGGGATCCGCAGACCGGCGTGATCGATCACGAAACTGCGTTGCAATGGAAAAAATACGATCTGCGGATGGTGCTGGAAAATAATTGGAAGACGCTCGGGCCTAAGTTGCAGGGGAAAATTCATATCGCGGTTGGTGAGGCGGACAATTATTTCCTGAACAACGCGGTCCACTTGATGGATGATTTTCTTTCGCAGGCGACACCGCCTTACGGAGGTCAAATCAGCTACGGTCCGGGCCAGGGGCACGGTTGGACGGGACTCAGCGAAGCCGACCTGATGCAGGAAATTGCGAGGCAGACGAAGTAGCAGGGCTATTCCCGCATGGCCTCGGGGTCGAGGCCGACGGTTTTGCACCAGTCGCGATAGGCGGAGGGGGAAATCTCAGAGGGCTTGATCTCGCTGCGGCCGCCCCAGAATACGTTGGTGTAGGAGGCGGGGATGCCGGCCTCGCGGAGGTGCTCGTCAATGGCCGCCTTGTGCTGGAGAACGACTTCCTTATCGGTGCCGTGGGCGACGGCCATGATGTTGACGTTGCGGAATTCGGGACCGCCTTCGCGCCAATAGGCGTGGGTGAGAATGTGATGGCGGCCGACTTCGCGGCCGGCTTCGATTTCGCGCCCGGGCGGGACGGCCCAGTGAAAGAGCGCGTTGAAGCGGGTGACGCGTTCGCCGGTGGCGAGCGGTTTGACGTGTTCGAGAAATGTCGAGAAGCGGCCGATGACCTTGCGGCGGTTGAGGTCCTCCGCGATCTCGCAAAATGTTTCGAGCGGGACCTGGGCTTCATCGGCGCGGGCGCGCCAGAGTTGCGGGGCGATTTCGGAGGGTTCGAATTCCCGTTTGAGCGCGGTGAGGACGCGCCATTCGAGTTCGTTCAACTGGACGACGTTCACGTCCATGACCTCGGCAGGGACATCCGCGCGGCTGCCGATGGTCATGCCGCGGCGGCGCACGTGACCGACACCGAGCGCGAAGAGCCGTCGGGCGGGCATGAGGCGATAAAGTTCACCGCCCGTCTGGCGCAGCAGGAAATCGGCGTGCTTCCGCATGGAGTAACCCTGCGGGACTTTCAACGTGGTCCAGAGTTTGTAGTTCGAGCCCGGCGTGGCGGCATCCGTGGAGCGGATCACAACATGGCCGGAGAACGGATCCTTTTGGAACAGGTAGTCGAACGCGGCATCGAGGCGATCGATGGGAACCTGCCAGGCGACGAGCGCGCCGGGGGCGAGATTGGTGGCCATCAGGGTCTGGCGGACGCGGCGGATGGTGCCGGCGCGCAGCATGGCCTGGATGCGCTCGACGACGGCCGGCAGCGGAACACCGGAGAGGCGCGCGATTTCCGCCAGCGGTTCGCGGTGGAAGCCCTGTATCTTGTCCTCGGAAATGCTGAGGATGCGGGCGTTGACGGAATCGCTGGTTTCAACGGGCACGGTCGGCAAAGTCATTCGGCCAATAGCTTAGAGCAAGCGGCGGGATTCGTCGAACAGGGAAATTGCCCGTTCAGTGATCCAGGCGAATGACAACCTTTTAACGGCGGGAGCGGGCGAAAGTTAATGCGCATGTGGTTGGATGGAGAGGTCATCAGCCGTGGGGCTGATATTGAATAAACAACAAGCGAGCAACAACAAAGGGAACCATGAAAATGCAGAACACCGTAAGAATACTGGCCGGCGTGGCGCTGGCCGCACTGCTGTCCAACCGTTGCCATTCCGCCGAGGAGACCGAACCGGCGGTCTCGATGAAGGATGTCCCGTCAGCCGTGAAGACGACGCTCAAGGAATACGCGAAGCCGGAGGACGTGAAGAAAATCGAGAAGGGAGATCAGGACGGGAAAAGCGTTTATGAGTTCGACATCGAGCAGGGCACGAAGAAGTTTGAGTTGACCATCGCCCCGGACGGAAAATTCCAGGGTACGGAGGAGGAAATCCAACTTTCCGACATGCCTGAGGCGGCGCGCAAGGCGCTAACCGACAAGGCGGCGGGCGGGAAGGTGGAGTCGGCGGAAAAGGCGCTGGATGAGAACAAAAAGATCACCTACGAAGGCGTCATCAACAAGGACGGGAAGAAGGTGGAAGTGGCCGTTGATGCGAACGGCAAGGTGGTAAGCACCGAAGAGGTGAAGCCGGGCGGCGGCGACTAGAGATTTTCGCCGGGGAAGATGCGTTGCGCCAACGCCACCCGCCGCCGGCCGAGCCGACGGCGGGAATTCCGCATTTGGAAGGTGGATTGCAACGTTGGCAAACCCGGCGGCGATGATAGAATCGATTTTATGCGCGTGCTCGTGGTGGAAGATGAGAAGAAGACGGCGTCGTTCATTCGCAAGGCGCTCCAGGCGGAGAGTTTTGCCGTGGATGTGTCGCATGATGGCGCGGAGGCGCTGGCATTGGCCACGCAGGCGCCGTTTGACGCCATCGTGCTGGACATCATGCTGCCGGGGTTGGACGGGTTGAGCATGCTGCGGCGCCTGCGCGAGCAGAACAACAACACGCCGGTGCTGCTGCTCTCGGCGCGCGGACAGGTGAACGAGAAGGTGGAGGGATTGAATGCGGGCGCGGACGATTACCTGGCCAAGCCGTTCGCGCTGGCGGAATTGATCGCGCGGGTGCGGTCGCTGGGCCGGCGCGGGGGAGATTCGAAGCCGCTGGTGTTGCGGGTGGCTGATCTTTCCCTGGACACCACGACGCGGCAGGCCCAGCGGGGCGGGACGACCTTTGAACTGACCACGCGCGAGTATCGATTGCTGGAATTTTTGATGCGGTCGGCAGGGAGGATTTGCGGGCGCATGGCGATTTTGGAAAAGGTTTGGGATTATGATTTCGATCCGGGCACGAACCTGGTGGACGTGTACATCAAACGGCTGCGCGAGAAGATTGACGAGGGGTTCGAGCCCAAGCTGCTGCACACCGTGCGAGGCGTGGGCTACACCATGAAGGAGCAACCGTGACGATCCGCAACCGCCTGACGCTCTGGTACGCCGGGATTCTGTTTGTCTCGACGCTGCTCATCAGCGGCCTGATTTATCGTGAACTCACGCTTGAGCAGCAGCAGCTCAAGGCCGGCAATACCAAAGAGGACTTGGATGAACCGGAGGACGTGGTGCAGATCGTGTTGTGGTGCGCGATTCCGTCGGCGCTGCTGGGCCTGGGAGGCGGGTGGTGGCTGATGCGCAAGGCGATGGCGCCGGTGACGGACCTGACCCGCGCGGCATCGGGAATCCACGAGGGCAACCTTCAGACGCAGATTCCGCGTTCGGGCAGCGGCGATGAATTGGACCGATTAACACAGGTGTTCAACGCCATGACCGCGCGGCTGGACAATTCGTTCAGCCGGATTCGCGAGTTCACGCTGCACGCGTCGCACGAGTTGAAGACGCCGTTGACGGTGATGCGCGGCGAAGTGGAGACGGCGTTGCAGGAGGAGACCATCCCGATGGAGCGCGAGCGGCTGCAAAGCCAGCTTGATGAAATCCAGCGGCTCACGAGCATCGTGGACGGCCTGACATTGCTGACGAAGGCGGACGCCGGGCAAATTTCCCTGAAGCGTGAGCCGGTAAGGCTGGATGAGCTGGTGCGCGACTGTTTTGCCGACGCGCAAATCCTGGCGCAACCGATGAAGGTGAGTGTGGAGCTGGGCGCGTGCGGGGAGATTTCGATTTCGGGCGACCGGCATCGATTGCGGCAATTGCTGTTGAATCTTACCGACAACGCGGCGAAGTACAATCAGCCGAATGGAAGAGTGAGCATCGCCCTGGAGCACGCGGGCGAGCGGGCGGAAATACGGATCGCCAATACGGGCCCGGGGATCGCGCCGGAGATTCAGCCGCGGGTGTTCGATCGTTTTTTTCGCGGCGATCCTTCGCACAACAGCGCGGTTGAGGGATGCGGGCTTGGCTTGAGCATTGCGCAGTGGATCGTGACGGCGCACGGGGGAACCATCGAGGTTGCGTCGGAGCCCGGGAAGCTGACGACTGTGACAGTCCATTTGCCGGTTCTGCGGACGTGATTTACAGTCCGGGGATGAACACGGGCGAAACGAGCATGGACGAACCGCGCTGGGAGGCGGCCACGGTGGCGGACACCGACACACTGCTGGAACTGATCCGGCAATATTACGAATACGACCACATCCCATTTGACGAGCGCACGATTTGCACCGGACTGGCGGCGATGTTTCACGACTTTTCGTACGGCAGGGCGTGGCTGATTAAACGCGGGCAGGAGGTGCTGGGATATACGATTCTGTGTTTTGGCTTTGACCTGGAGGTGGGCGGGAGATTGGCGGTTGTGACCGATCTTTATTTCAAGCCGGAGCACCGCAGGAAGGGATTGGGCCGGAGGACGCTTGGGTTTCTGGAGGATTTTTGCCGGGCATCGGGCGTGATGGCGATGCAACTGGCGGTCGAGCGGGACAACACGGAAGCGCAGCGACTTTACAAGGCGTCCGGGTTTGTGCCTTACGATCGGATTCCGATGAACAAGGCGCTTGGACAGCGCTGAGGTGAAGGCGAATCAATCTGCGACCGTCACTTTGACGGGGGCGGAGCGGATGACGGTGAATCGGGATTTCAACTTCAAGAACCACTGTTCAAGGTAGCGATATGAGAGTGCCGCCATGCCGAGCGTGAGCGCGGACGTTGCGCCTACGAGGATGAATGCGTTGAGCAGCTTGGCGATGCCATCGGACGCGTTGGAAGGGAGCATTTTCTCCACTGTGATGATGGCGAGCATGTGGAAGACATAGAGTCCATAGCTGATGCGGCCGAGGTATACCGGGAAGGTGGGCATGCGGATCGGTTCGTCATGGTAAACCGCACCCAGCACACAGGCGCAGCAGACGGCTATGGCCGGATAGAAAATTATGCTCCCAGCGCCGCCGAGGGAATTATCGCCGCCCATGAGAAAGATCATCAGAGCGGGCACGAAAAATCCGACTGCTCCGAGCAAGACGCGCGTGTTGCGGGTTGGCCGCCAGGGGCGGCCGTGGATGGCAACCGCGCAGAGCGCGCCGACGGCGATTGGATCGATGCGGGTAAGCGTATTCATCCAGACAACCGGGTTGGGAGAATGGATGGCGCCGGTGAGCACGAGGGTGATGCGGGTGGCCGTGGCGACGATGAGCCCGCTCACGGCGAGCGGCACCAGGCGTCGCGGCGTGAGAGTGAACAATAGCAGCGGCCAGAGGATATAGAATTGTTCCTCGATGGAAACACTCCAGAGCGGCGCGACGGGCGAAGCGGGAGCGCCGCCGAAGACGCAGGCCCAATTTCCGCAAAACAGGGCATAGGCCGTGAGATAGCGCGGACCGAGCGGCTGGCCGAGGCCTTCGATGTGCGGCAAAATGAACGCGCCAATGGCGAGAAAGACAAAATAGAGAGGCCAGATGCGCAGGATGCGGCGGATCCAGAATTGTTTCACGTCGAGCGTGCCGTTGAGGTCGCACTCTCGCAAAAGGAGCGCGGTGATCAGGAAGGAGCTGAGGCAGAAGAACAAATCCACGCCGAGCGCTCCGGCTTTGATGAACGCGGCGAGGAAATCGGTTTTCCAGCCGTGATGGCTGAGGAGGCCGTTACCGCTGATATAGATGTTGCCGATGTGGAAATAGAATACTTGCAGGAAAGCGCAAAACCGGAGGACATCCAGCTCGGGATGGTAAAAGGATGATTTCTCTTTCATGCAATGCGGCCGGCCGCAGATGGCTCGAGCGCTGCGGGCCGCATTCAAGTAGCAGAAGGGAGCGGGTTAGCCAATGAGGAATGTTGCGCAGGATAAAAACCAATCGCCACACCCTTTCCCGCAGGCGTCTCGGTGGAGTAAAATGAACGATCTTTCTCCGATCAAGACGAGCAAAGGAGCCACCTCTCCCCCATTTCATGGCGGAGAGGGAGAAAAAAGACGCTCGACCAGAGCTACGGTGTCAGGCAGTCCCACCCCAAGCGAGCAAAGGAGCCACCTCTCCCCGTCCCTCTCCCCCATTTCATGGCGGAGAGGGAGAAAGAGGCGCTCGACCAGAGCTACGGTGTCAGGCAGTCGCGCCCCAAAGAAGGTTCATGGCTTCAATGGCGAACATTTTCGGGGTCGCCATGCATCTGTTAGCGATGGAATTTATCAGGAACGGCGGAGGATGTTGACCAGGCAATGGAGGCAGCCGAAGTGGGTGTAAGTGGTGGTGCAATCCACGGGACGAATTTCGTAGCCCTGGTCGCGCCAGATTTGGCGGGCGTCGGCGTTGAGGGCGTCGGCTCCCCGGTAGTACGGAAGATAAACGATGCGGCGGGCGCCCTGCTGGTCCAGGAGCACATTGACGTACGTGAGATAACTGCGTCCGTCACACGCGGGCACGACGGGAATGCGGACGATTTTGTAACCGAGGGCGGCGCATTGGGCGGCGACGGCATCGAAGAGATGTTGCGTATGCGCGGAGAAGTCAGGTCCCCCGGGAAGGCATGGAAACGACGGAGCGGATGAGAAGAATTTCCGGCCGAGGGAGGGATCGCCGACGAGCATGACGTGATTGCCGATCGAGGCCATGAACATGCCGGCGTGATGGTCGGGGGCTTCGTCGAGGAGAACGACGCGCCGCTTGAATTGGAGCGAGAGAATTTTCAGGAATTCGTCGCGATCATGCACGGTGTTTTGGAGGTTGCGCTTGAGGACACGGGGGACAACGAAGACGTTGTCATCGTCGGCCAGGAAATCTCCGCCATCGAAATACAGGGCGCTGCGGCGGGCGATGGCGGTCGGACCCAGGGCGTCGGCGATGTCCTTTCCTACACGTTCGTCACCGGCGCGCGCGGGCCAGACTTCGTCGCCGGTCTCGCCGCGGGGGCTCCAGATGGTGACGGGACCGCCAAGCTTTGCGGGCAGAAAGGCGACCCAACGGTCGCGGGACCAGGTGGTGATGGGATGATTGACAATGATGGGGGACAGCGAACAACCAACTGGTCCGATGGCGTTGGTGAAGTCGGCGAAGGCATCTCGTGCCGGACAGACGACGTGAACAGTCACATTCCGATCGAGGGCGTGGAGGAAGTCGCGATACACGGGGGCGACCATGTTACGGGCGCCGGGATCGTAGTGGACCACGAGTTCGCGGAGGCGCCCGTCGCATTCGGAAACAATGGGCCCGGAGGCTTGGAGCCGATGCGTGTGGTTTTCCAGGACCGCGAGAAACACGGTCCCGGCGACCACGCCCAGAGCGGCTCCCAACAAATGCGGCCAGCGAAGCATCGGCGCCTCAACGGGAAGAAGCGGCGACGAGATTGGGCCGGACGGCAGGAGGCGGCGTCCCGACGACCAGCCGCTGGACCGGCGGAACCGTCGAAAAGTTGAGCACGACGATGTTGCCGGGCGCGATGGGAGGGGCTTTCGGGGTTGTCGCGGCCGGATTCATCGCCGATTGCGGTTCCCGCTCGGGGTCAATTTCCTGGATGGAGACCGCGAATTCCCTGCCTTCACTCAATTTCTTTCCGGTGTTTAGTGTGAGGTTGCGGGTCTCACCGGGCTTGAGCTTCAGCGATTCGGTTTGCTGCCAGACAACATCGGGCTGGCGGACCACGCGAGACATCATGTCGGCGGGTGAGGCGGCCGTCATCTCGAGGCGGATAGAGATAGCCTGGTCGGCGTTGGCGGTGTTGACGGCTGTGAGTTGAAAGGCGGGCTGATCGCCGGCTTTGTACAGTTGCGCGGCAGCCGAGGCGAGCGTGAGCTTGATTCCGTGGGAGAGGAATGCGGGCCTGGTGATTTTTGAAGCGAGAGTGTCGCCGTCGTTGCCGGCCTCTGTGGACCCGGCCCAGAAGGTGGCCACAGTAATGGCCGCGGTTCCGAAGGCGACGGTTGCGATTGTGAATAGGTCTTTGGTTTTCATGTTCATTGTCATTGTTGTTGCGGTCTCTGCGGGTTGCATCAGTTCCGGCCCGAGCCGGGGCGAAACAACCGTCGGCCACAATGAACCTCGAAACGGTCCGGCGGTTGTCAGGGTCGGGTAAGGGATTTGTAAAAGATTGGTGAGGCGGATTGCAGATTTATTTCAACGGTAAGGTTCTGTTAAGGTTCTTCAGCTATCATGGGTTACGAATATGCGAGTGCTGTTGGTTGAAGATTCAGTCCGGTTGCGGCAAAGCGTGGGAACTGCCTTGAAGCGGTCGGGCTACGCGGTGGATGTGTCGGAGGACGGCGAGGATGGGCTGTGGCGTGCGGAGAGCAACGACTACGATGTGATCGTCCTGGACATCATGCTGCCGAAGCTGGATGGGCTGGCGTTGTTGCAGAAATTGCGGAAGGCGGGCAAGGCCACGCACGTCTTGTTGCTGACCGCGCGGGACACGGTGGAGGACCGGGTGCGGGGTTTGCGGGCGGGTGCGGACGATTACCTGGTCAAGCCCTTTGCGCTGGAGGAATTGCTGGCGCGGGTGGAGACACTCTGCCGGCGCGCGTACGGGGCGAAGCAGAATCGCGTGGCCCTGGCAGACCTGGAGATTGACACAGCGGCCAAGAGGGTGTGGCGCGCGGGTTGTCCGGTGAGATTGAAGCCACGCGAATACCAATTGCTGGAGTACCTGGCGCGCCGACCGGGCGAGGTGGTGTCGCAATCCGAGATTGAGGCTCATCTTTACGACGAGAATGCCGAACCGATGAGCAATGTGGTGGAGTCGATTCTTTCGTCCCTGCGCCGGAAGCTGGGGAAGGAAAACCCTGCCCCGCTGATACACACCCGGCGTGGGCAGGGCTACATCCTGGAGGCGAGCCCGTCATGAGCACGATCCGCGCGCGGTTGACATCGCGCCTGCTTTTGGGGTGGTCCGCGCTCCTGGCTGCGGGCGGAATGATGGCTTACGCATGGACGCGGGCGGCGTTGACGCGGCAGTTCGACGAGGGTTTACGGACCAAGTCGATGGCGCTGATGTCACTGATCGAGCAGGAGGGCGGGCGGATCGTGGTGGACCGGAGCGATCAATTCATGCGCGAGTTCGAGTCGAAGGAGCGCCCGGCATTCTTTCAACTGTGGCGGGCGGACGGCACGGTGGTGGAGCGGTCGGAATCCCTTGGGGAAGCGAGCCTCACGTTGCGCGAGGGATCGGGCGAAGGGCCGGTGTATTGGGACACGAAGCTGACCAATGGCATTTCCGTGCGGGCGGTTGGATGGAACTTCGAACCGCATCCAGCCGATGAACACGCGGGAACGGCGACCCAGGCGCGAGCAATGCTGGTGGTGGCTGCGGACCGTCACGATATGGATGAGGCGCTGGCGACGATGGGATGGGTGCTGGCAGGATCGGGCCTGCTGGTGCTGGCGCTGACCGCGGCGGGCGTTCCGCTGCTGCTGCGGCGCGAGCTGGCGCCGTTGAACCGGCTGGCTGGGCAGGCGCAACGGATCACGGCCGAGAGCCTGGATCAGAGATTTCCCGAGGAAGGATTACCGGAGGAACTTGCGCCGGTGACTGCGCGGCTGAACGATCTCCTGGGGCGGCTGGAGGAATCCTTTGCGCGGGAGCGACAATTCAGCGACGACATTGCGCATGAATTTCGGACTCCGATTGCGGAGTTGCGGAGCCTGGCGGAGCTGGCGTTGAAGTGGCCGGAGGCACGCGGCGGCGAAACGGACAGGCAGGTGCTGGCCGTGGCGGTGCAAATGGAGGGAGTCATCACGCGGTTGCTGGCGATTGCGCGCAGCCGCCAGGGGCGGACGGAGATCGCGTCAGAGCGAGTGGATCTGGCGGCTCTGGTCTCGGGCATTTGCGAACCGCTGAAGACGCGGGCGGATGCGCGGCGGGTTGCGATAGAAACGGATGTGAAGTCGGAAATCCAGAGCGACCCCGTGCTGCTTCGTTCGATCGTGAGCAACCTCGCGGACAACGCGGTGGAATATTCGGCGCCGGGCGGGACGGTACGGATCGAGGGCGAGGCAGCGAATGGATGTTTCATGTTGCGCGTGAGCAATCTCACGGAGGGGCTAAATACCGAGGATTTGCCGCGCATGTTCGAGCGGTTCTGGCGCCGGGACGCGGCGCGAACCGGGACGGAACATGCCGGTCTGGGATTGCCGCTGTCGAGGGCGTTTGCGACCAGCCTTGGGTATGAATTGAGCGCGAAAATGAACGCGGACGCACGGCTGACGATGACGCTGTCCGGTCCCACAAAGCGGGGGGAAGCAGAAAGAGATTTGCGGCCGGGGGGACAAAACCCCGGCTGTGCACCGGACAGAAACGAACAACAAGCAGGAGAATGAAGCAATGAAACGAGCAACGATCAGAATGAGCGGAATGATCACGGCGTGCATCATGGGCTGCGCTGCGGCACGAACGAGTTTCGCAGGCCAGGCGCAAAAATGGGAGGATGTCCCGGAGGCGGTGCGGGCGACTGTGCTTGCGAACGGCGGGAAGCAGGGGAGCGTGGACAAGGAAGGAAACAAAATCGACGGCAAGGCCGTCTATGAGGCGAGCGTCACCCGAAACGGCGTGGTGCTTGACCTGGTGATCACCGAGGATGGCAAGCTGGTGGAGACGAAGGACGATGACGCGGCGGACAAGGCGAAGGAGCAGGCGGCGAAAGGTATTTTGAACGGGGTGAAGTTCAGCCATCCGCGGGACATCACGAACCCCTACCTGCCCCTGGCCAGTTTGAAACAGGACATCCTGGAGGGCACAGAGGACGGGAAGGCAGTGCACATTGAGCGGACCGCAAAGCCGGAAGTGCACAAGAGCTTCCGGATCGCCGGACAGAAGGTCCAGGCGTTGGCGGTGGAGGACCGTGAGACGGAGAACGGGGAACCGGCGGAAGTGGCAATGGACTATTTCGCGCAGGACGACAACGGGACAGTGTATTATCTGGGCGAGAAAGTGGACGAATACAAGGACGGGAAGGTAATCAGCCACGAGGGGAGTTGGATGCTGGGCAAGGACACTGAGGTGCCGGGCGTCATTCTTCCTGGAAATCCGAAGGTGGGCGACAAGTTCAGTTCCGAGGATGTGTCCAAGGAAATTCACGAAACGGACGAAGTGGTTTCGGTATCAGAGACGGTCAAGGCAGGCACCGGGACGTACGAGAATTGTGTGAAGGTGAAGGAGAACCTGGCGGACGGGACGACTGAATACAAGCTGTACGCCCGCGGCATCGGAGTGGTGAAGGAAGGGTCGGCAACGGCCGATGTGCCGTTGAAATCGCACACCACCGTGGAAGCTGCGGCGAAGTAACCAAACGGCGGAAGCGCCGGCATAAGACGAGAGAGAATCCATGAAAAAGCGAACCGTGTTGATTGGGGTGGCAATGGCAGGCGGCATTTTCGCGGTGGTATGCGTGATGAATCGGCCGAAGCCGGAGCGCGCCGCACAGGCGCAACCGAAAGCCGAGTTGGTCGCGCCGGCGCCAATCCCCTCCCCTGCTCCGGCGCCAGCCGAACCGGCGCCGGCGGCCGTGCCCGAATCTGCGCCCGCACCTGCGCCCGAGCCAGTCAAGCCCGGGAGCAAGCCGACGATGGCACAATCGGCTCTGTCCGGCCAAGGTGGCGCCACCGGGAAGGAAGCGCCCGCACAGGATCCGGCGGCGCGCGAAGCGTTGAGCTGGGTGGGTGTGGATCCGGACGCTGAGGATTATTGGGTGGACGCCATCAACGATCCCAGTCTCCCGGCGGATGAGCGGCAGAATTTGATCGAAGACTTGAACGAGGATGGCTTGTCCGATCCGAAGCACCCGGGGCCGGAGGATTTGCCGGTGATCATGAATCGCATCTGGCTGATCAATCAGCTTCGGCCGTTTGCGATGGACCAGGTGAATTTTGACGCGTTCAATGAGGCGGAGAAGGATTTATGGAATCTGCGGGCGATTGCCGCGGGAGATCCGAGTGCGGGGCCGGTGAATTGAGGTAGGAAAGTTACTCGCTCCGCTCGCACTGGCTCCGCCAGTTGTCAGGGACGCGGGTGGAACGCGTCCCTACCGGCCATCAACTGTCGCGGTGGACGGTGTCGGGGGAGAAGGCGGGGAGGCAGATGGCGATGTATTCAGCGCCTTCGTGATTGGGGGTGCTGTATTGGACCCATTCGCCGGCGCGGGTGATGACGGCCTGCCCTGCCTTGACATCGAGGACGCCGCTTTTCCAGGTGACGCGCAGCATTCCCGCGAGAACGACGGTGTACTCGTCGAACGCGGGTGTCTGGCCGGGTTCGACCCAGCCGCCCGGACTGCGCATGCGGGCGACGCTCAGGGCGGAGTCGCCGGAGTTCACGCGACCGATGAATTCGTCGATGATCTTGGGTTTGTTGCCTGCGGCTTGAATCCGGGTGGGTGACGCGATGTGTTGCGGCATGGCGCCGAGCATGGCGCTGGGAGGAAGGCAGGGCAATAGCAAAAGGCGATGCGGGGAGATGGATGACGGCGCTGAATTTTTCAACCACGAATTAACACGAATGGACACGAATGAAGACGGGTGGGAAGAATGACGCGAATTGCGCGAATTGGCGCGAACTCAGGAGGGGAACCTTTTCAACCACGAATCCCGCATGCGGGACGAATTGACACGAATTTTTTGGACGGGGATACACATGGATTGGCCCGGGGACCTGACGCGACACGAATGCGGATTTCAACATGAGGAAACAGAGGGAACGGAGCAGGAAATAGTCAGAGGAATGATTGTCAGGGGAATGCGGATTTTTAACACGAAGATCGCGAAGCAAACAAAGATAACGAAGGTCGGAGTTTTCAACCGCAGATTAACGCGGATGGACGCGGAGGGGCACGGTAAGGAGAAACTTGGCGCGAATTCTTTCGGACGAGGGAGCTTCTAACCTGGGATGCTGCCGGAGGATGCTTCCATTCGCTCTCACAACGGTGTCCATAGATACAATATGCATTAACGGATACATCAACGTATTAGACAGCGTCCCATCGCCTCTCTGAATATTCAATCGGCCGTTCAGGTACGAATGAAAGCAACTTCCAGACAAAATTATTGTATGACTCTATGTTATTTATGCTCAATATGTTACCGATTAACAAAAAATGCAAACTGAATCACATGTCGGCACAATTTGGATCAATATTCCTTCGGCCGAACATGGACAGGATATCAATATTATCACTCCGCACTTGCAGCACTCTTCATGGCTATCATATGTTTACTTCATGATAGCACTGAACATATTGGTGTGCAATCATCTATACATTTCATGATATTCCGTGTATCAATTAATCATCTTTTTCACTTCGTGGCGATTGGCCCTGCGCCGCTCTGAGTATTCAATCGGCGGCGTGACAGCACACCTGCCGCCGTCCTAGTAGAACACCGATCGCAGCTTAAAATACGCGTATTCTGGTAGAAAAAGCGACCGAATTTGGTGCCAACCGGTAAAATTCACCGGCGGTCGGACACGGATCGGATTACAATATCTCTAAGCTTTTCTTGATCCTCCGTTAAAAGTATTGACATGCGCTTCTGCTGTGCTATTCTCGGTTCCGTGAATGATCACAAATTGAACCCGCTCAACTCGCTGGTTGTTTCCCAGGACACCATCGCAACCGAGGACGTCGCCAGGGCGCTGCAAGGTCTTGTGTCCATCGTCAAGGAGACCGGCGAAATTATTCCCACAAGTGCATTTGCCAAGCTCAACGCCAATCGAAAAATTCTGGCATACCTCTTAGGGTTGCGCGCGGCTGCCTTGCTTGGCTTAGGCGGCGGGAAGGTTGCAGCCAGTCCGGAAGAGATCGCCAGCGTCATTGGTGTTGAGGCCCAGAGAGCGCGAGAGTACCTGTCGCGTTTGAAAGGCTGTTTTCTGCAAAAGGCGGCTGATGGCTGGCTGCTTCCCCCAGCGCGAATTGCTGTTACGTGCGAAGAAATCCTCAAACAACAGAGATAATATGCGATCGATTGACCAGTATGGAGAAGCGCTCGTCGAATTGTCAGAATTCGTGAAGCGGTTGGAGGAACCGGTGCGCGCGGAGGCATTTAAATTTCTGCTCGACCGAGAGTTCGGTGCCGTGTCGACCCCGCCGCCGGCGCAAGCAGCAGTTCAAGCGCAGCCCTTGACAGGATCCCGGGTGGTGGCGCCTCAAGAATTGATCCGCCGGAGCGGGGCATCCACCTTGACAGAAAAAGCGGTCGTGCTGGCCTACTGGCTTGAAAAATATCAAAACCGGGCGACGTTCTCCAGCTCCGACATGAAGGAAGCCTTCCGCCAAGCGAGAGAGCAAGCTCCTCGGAATCCGAGTGACTTGGTGGCCAAATTAGAATCTACGGCCCGCATCATGAAGGCGGAAACGGCGGAAGAAATTCAACATTATTGTCTGACCAGCACTGCGGTAGATGCTGTTGAAAGCAAGCTGAACGGGGAGGCAGTGGCCGGATAACTCACCCTTTACTAGATATGCGACCACAAATGGAAATCATTCAGGAGATTGAGGAACTGCTGGGCGAATTGAAATCGTCTGTGGGGGCGGGGGTGTCTCTCAACCGCATCAGTGGGCTGGCGCCATGTCCAGATGCCAAAGTTACGCCAAGGTCAGGTGCAACGGGAGGCATTCGCCTGCTGGTAGACGATGGAAAGCTGAATTCTCCCAAAAAACTTTCGGAAATAATGGAGTTTCTGAAGCAGGAGGGCAGGCACTACTCGAAGCAAGCGATATCTATGGGGCTGCTTGGGCTGGTGCGGGAGCGCACTTTGACCCGCCTGAAAGACACCGGGGAAAAGGATTGGAAGTACGTGATCAGAAGATAGGTCGCTAAATGGATAACGATTCATTCAAGAATCTGGCACAAGGTCTCGAACTGAAGCAAGGCGCGCCGCATGATCTATTGCGCAGATTGATAGTGCAGGGGTTTTTTGATGAGCCGAAGACGACTGCGGATGTGGTTCTTGAAATCCGACAAACATCTGGTAAAAGGCTTCAGGCTGGCGTTGTTCCGACGTACATGCGCAAGTTCATGGAGAAAGGGATCATTCAGTCCTTCCAGAGGGACGACGTGCGCGGCAATCTATGGGTTGCTGCCGGTGTTGGCAGGCCAAAAAAAAGCGGCTCACCGGTAAATACCGCGGACAGACAGCTTACGCGCACTGAAGCAAGCAACCCTTCGACAACCAAAACAAAGATTCTCTTTCTTGCCGCAAACCCAAATGGAACGAACGCTTTAGCTCTGGATCAAGAGTGCAGAGAAATCGAAGAAAAGTTGCGTGCATCCGCCCGGCGCGAAAATATAGAGTTCCATACGAAATGGGCGGTGCGTCCAAAAGACCTTTTGCAGTACCTGAATGAGTGCCGTGCCGAGATTATTCATTTCAGTGGCCACGGCAGTGCAACCGATGAGTTGATACTTGCTGACGCTGCCGATAAAGCGAAGCCTGTCAGCAAGGCTGCACTCAAGCAATTGTTCACTACTTTCAAAGATAATATTCGGGTGGTCGTGCTGAACGCTTGCTATTCACACCCGCAGGCCGAAGCGATTACCGAGGTAATCGATTGCGCAGTCGGCATGAGTAAATCTATCGGGGATCGGGCTGCGATTGTTTTCGCGGCTGCGTTTTACCAAGCGATAGGATTTGGGCGCTCGGTACGATTTGCCTTTGATGCCGGAAAGACGGCTTTGCTGCTTGAAGGAATTCCTGAGGACCAGACTCCGAAATTGGTAGTCCGTCGAGGGGTAAATGCCGACGAAATCATCCTAGCTGGATAATCCAGCGAGTTCGGAGTCCCAGCACGACAGCTGCGGTGTCCCAAGCCTAAATTGATCAGGCGTTCGCCTTGGATCTCCCTCCGAACGCGCTCGGGCGCGGATGGGAGGGGGAGGATCTTTTTGCGATCGTAACCCGGGGCGGCGTCCATCCGATGGACTTGCCCCGGGGCTACTTTCATGCCACTCCTCCGGAGTTTCAGTCAGGCCGGATGCGAATTTGGGAAGGGGATTGTTTTGGGATTGCAAAGCTGTGACCGCGCAGGAGTTTTTGGGCATGCGGGAATTGATTCAACTTCTTTCAGAGTTGATTGGGAATTGGCCGATTACCCGGGGTAGTCCCTTTGGGAATCGGGCCAACCCCGGGCTGAATGATCGAATCCCGTCAGGATTCGAAGAAGTCTGGCGACATCGTATACCATCTCGCCCGCCTTCCGGCTGAATTTGTTGCGCCCGCTTTACGGGCGCGGACGTCGCGGCAGTTCGACAGGCTCACCGCAAGCAGCGACGTCTGCCGACTCAAAAAGACATCGCGGCCACGACGAAAATTCACAATCGGGAAGGCTGTGTCTTTTAAAGGGGGAATGAGAGAATTCTGGGGAGGTTTTTTCAACATATTGACGGAATCTACGGAGGTGGTTTGGAATTAAGGAGTTAAGGTGGGTCCGTACTTTTCGGGATTGGACCACGGTTGTCCTACCCCCTCTGGCAGAATGGGGGCGTGAATGATGAAGAAAAAAATCAATCTGATTGTCAGATTATCAGATTCTCAAATTATCAGATTGGTGAGCCGCCGTTGCCGAAGCGCGGAGGCGAACCGAGTTTTCGGTTGGTAATTGTTCGGTGTGCTGCTGGAAAAAACGGATCCGGCCGTGTGCGGTGCATCGATGGGTCCTGGGTGCTGGGCAGGAGTTGGAGGGGAGCGCGCGGAGTGCCGCGCACTATCTTAGCCGGACATCGTCGGTTTGCAGTTATTTGGGGAGTTTTGGGGATATTTGGGGATATTTGCAGCAAATGGCATGGGGGGGCGCCCCCGGGGGGGGCGGAAGATCCAAGCTCACAAGATCCAAGGTCCAATATGAATGAGGGGCTGGTGGATTGAATGACCGCGTTGGGTGGGCGGACATTGCTGCGGCTGGTCCTGCGGACACAGCCGCGCTCCCCGAATTCGCGAGGTTCGGGAGCGCGTTTACCATGGGCGGAGAGTTTCCGATCAAAGGGGTGCTTGCAGGATCGTTAGGGATCAGAGGGATACGAAAGGATTTTCCGATATTTTGTGGGGCGCGAAGAACGCAAAGGAAAACTGGGACAAAGATGAGCGCGCAGCGGAGAAAAGAGGCAGGGTCCGATATGAATGAAAGGTACAGGCAATTGGGGACGTTCCGGGTGAGGCGGACGGGTTTGAAAGCGGTGTCAAGCCACCGCACTCCAAAACGCTTCGCGAGGTTCGGGAGCGTGCTTCGGACGAAGGGGGAATTTCCGATCGAGGGGAAACTCGGAGTGGAGTTTCCGATCAGATTGGAAACTCGAAATGTGGGTTTGTGGCTGGGGAGCAGCGGGTTGGGAAAAAGCGTTACGGGTAGTTGCAGATATTTCCTGATAAAAAATAAATATGACGTGCACCATATTTTCCGATAAGGGCGGGATCCGATGCGAGCAGGTCGCAGTGGCGGCGGGATGCGCAGAGCGTGAGGACGGTTTGGAAAGTGGTGTCGTGCCATCGCATCAGTCCAAAACGCAGGCGCGCGGGTTGAAACCCCGGCGGCGGGTGCACGCGTTCGGCAGGTGGTCGTTGCTGCGCCTGGTCTTTCAGACATCGGCGCGCTCCGATGGGCCGGACAACGGGGCTCGTGCCGAAAGATTGCTGGAAACCAAGACCGGGCTGTGGGGTATATATTGGGATACACTTTTATGGATTTGACGACATTGATCGCGACGGCAAAGGCGAATGATGCGAGTGATCTGCACCTGGAACCGGGGTTGCCGGCGGCGGTGCGGGTGCGGGGAGCGCTCAAGACGATGGGCGGGCCGGTGCCCGGGAAGGAATTGCTGGAGGCGGCGCAACGGATCATCGGCGGGGAGGAATGGCCGCGGTTCCTGGAGCGGCGGTCGTATGATTTGTCGAAGAATGTGGGCGGGGTGCGCTGCCGGATCAATATTTTGCAGACGTCGCGCGGGGTGGGAATGGCGATCCGGCTGCTGACGTCGTTTCAGGCGACGGTGGAGACGTTGAATTTGCACCCGGACCTGAAGCGGCTGCTGACGCATCCGAACGGGCTGATCCTGGTGACGGGGCCGACGGGTTGCGGGAAGTCGTCGACGATGGCGGCGTTGATCCAGGAGATCAACCTGACGGAGGCGCGACACATTGTGACGGTGGAGAGCCCGATCGAGTACGTGTTCAAGCCGTATCGGTCCTACATCCGGCAGCGGGAGGTGGGGCGGGACACGCCGTCGTTCGAGCAGGCGCTGGTGGACGCGATGCGCGAGGACCCGGATGTGTTGATGGTGGGCGAGATGCGGGACCCGGAGACGATGCGGCTGACGTTGAATGCGGCAGAGACGGGGCATCTGGTGCTGGTGACGGCGCATTCGGCGACGGCCACGGAGGCGTTGCAGCGGATCGCTGCGTCATTCCCGGCAGAGGCGCAATCGAGTGTGTGCGCGCAACTGGCGGATTGCCTGGTGGCGGCGATTTCGCAGCGGCTCGTGTACCGGGCGGATTTGAAAATCCAGGTGCCGGAGTGCGAAGTGGTGCTGGCGTCGCATCCGGTGAAGAATTTCATCCGGCGCGGGGAGTTTTTCAAAATCGTGACGGCGATGGAGACGGGCGCGGACCAGGGGATGTGGACGTATCAGCGGTATCGGATGTGGCTGGACGGGAGGAAGGATTGGCACATCCCGGGCGTGAGCGGCGAGAAGGAGGAGGAATTGCCGGAGGTGTCAGAGCCGGTGGCGCCGTTAACAGCGCCGCTGGAAACGGGCGCGGGTGTGGTTGCGCCGAAAGCGGCGACGAAGCCGGGTACGGCGACCGCAAAGGAAAAGGGAGAACGCGTGGAGATCGAGCCGGTGGAGGGCGGGCTGGACGCGATCATTTCGAAATTGAAGGACAAGTGAAGAAGGATTATCAGATTTTCAGATTATCAAATTATCAGATTCGGAAGAATAAAGGGGCATTATGAGATTGAAGAGCGAATTAAAGATAAGGCTGGCGGGTGCTGGCTGGCTGGCGGTGGGGTTGATGATTGTTGTTGCGCTCGCAATCCGGTCGGAGGCGCAGACTGCGGCAAAACCCGCGTCGCTGGCTGTGACGAGTCCGGCGTTTGCGCAGGGGAAGGCGATCCCGAAGCGGTTCACCTGCGATGGACAGGATGTTTCGCCGGCGGTGAGCTGGTCGCGTGCGCCGGAGGGAACGAAGAGTTTTGTGGTGATCATGGACGATCCGGATGCGCCGGCGGGGACGTGGGTGCATTGGGTATTTTACGATTTGCCGGGGTCGGCGACGGGATTGCCGGAGGGGGTAAAGGCCGTGGGGCGTCCGCCTGGGGGAGGAACGCAGGGGCGAAATAGTTTTGGGAATCCGGGGTATGGCGGTCCTTGTCCGCCGGGCGGCCAGAAGCATCGATATTTCTTTCGGGTATATGCGCTGGACGGAGAGTTGGGATTGAAGGAGGGCGCCGAACGGGGAGAAGTGGACGCGGCGATGGCGGGGCATGTTTTGGCGAGCGGCGAACTGATGGGAACCTACGCGCGGAAAGGAGGCGGTTAGAAACCGATTTCACAAATAGGAACAGGTGCGTTACCCGATGCAAGGCGTGAGAAGCGAAATGTCCTCAGGTGGAGCTTCGACCGAAGAGCAACGCCACAGCGGCTTCGAAGATCTTTAACCTTTCAAGTTTGATAGTTGAGAACGAATATGGTGTCCAACCCAATAGAGAGCGTGGGTTTTAGCCCATGCAAAAGAGCCAGGACTAACCACCCACCAGAAGCAAGCTCTGTAGAAAGGACATTGTTATGAACGGTGCAGGCACGAGTACGAGCCATGCGGAAGTTCAGGAAACACGGACGATGAAGGTCGCCACGGGCGGATCGGTGGTGGAGGCGATCGTGGGTATCAGCGCCGTGGTGTTGGCGCTTATCGGTTTGGCAAAGATTCTGCCGGCGGACATGGCGGCGGTGGCGACGATAGCAATCGGGGCATCGTTGTTGTTTGAGGGTGGAGCGGTGGCGGCGAGTTACCGGCAAGTCGCGGGAGGGACGGACTCGACGGCTGCGGCGGACCTGGGCGGGGCGATGACGGTGGAGTTTTTGGGCGGTTTTGCGGGCGTGATACTGGGCATCCTGGCGTTGCTGGGAATCCAGGCGCCGACGCTGGTGTCGACGGCGGTGATCGTGTTCGGCGCGTCGCTGTTGTTGAGCAGCACCGGGACGACGCAGTTCGGGTCGTACTCGGCGGGGCAAAGTTATGCCGAGGAGCGGAATTGGCAGATGGCGCGGGAAGCGGCATCGGCTGCGGCGGGGGGCAAGGTGCTTATCGGATTGAGCGCGGTGGTACTGGGGATACTGGCGGTGCTGGGGATCAATTCACAGGTGCTGACGCTGGTGGCGTTCCTGGTGCTGGGCGTGTCGGTGTTGCTGAGTGGAAGCGCAATCAGCAGCCGAATGATGAGCAGCCTGCGATGGTAAGGTGAACGAGGGGATGAATCGGCGGCACTTGAGGCGGGCGCGGGGTGCTTCAGTGCGCGCCGAGTTTCAGTTCCATGGGCTTGCCGTCCGCGGTGATGAGCACGGAGTCATCGCGGATTTCCTTGCAGACAACGAGGACGCGGGCGTCGAGGAGTTTTACTCTGGCGGATTCGCCGGCCATGAGAGTTTCATTGTTGATGAGCGCCATGCGACGATTCTTGGGGCCGGAAACGGCCTTGAGGGAAAGCTGGGTGTAGCGAACTTCCGCGGCGGGCGCGATCGGCACAAAGTTGGCCGGTTGACGGGGCGCTTCGGCCGCGGGCTCTTGGGGAGCGATCGAGTCAAGGTCCACGTGCTTCATGCCGGGAATCTTTTCGAGGTCTGCGATGTAGGCGCGAGCGCCGCCGGGACCGTAGGTTCCATGACCGGCGACATGGCCGGTAACATCGAGGATGACGGCCTGCGGGAAGGATTCGACGTGGAGGATCTGGGCGAGTTGCTGATTGACCTTTTGTTTCTCGGGAGGGAGCGGGTTGTCGTGCGGGAAGTCCAGTTCGACCGGCACCAGATTGACCGCTGCAAACGCTGCGAACTCAGGCTGGTCAAGGACTTCGGTCTTCATCTTGACGCAATTGCCGCAGTAGTCGGGCTCGGTGAAATAGAAGAGAACGAACTTGTTTTCCTTCCGGGCTCTTTGTTGGGCCGACTCAGGGTCAGTGGTCCAATCGATTCCCGCCACCGCGCGGCCTGTGAAGATCGCGATCACCAGCATCAAAATGAGGCGTTTCATAACATGGCTCGGACTGCCCAGATTCTGGACAATTCACACAGAACAGTCCTGGTGCCTCGTTTGAGCGGTTTCCATGCCACCGGGAGGCGGCATCAATGCACCGCCAGCCTCAACTCCATTGGCTTCCCGTCAACAGTGACCAACACGGAGTTCGGGCGAATCTCCTTGCAGCAAACCTCCACGTGACCGTCGTGGACCCTCACATTCGCAGTCTCGCCCGCCATGAACGTTTCATTGTTTATCAACGCCATTCGCCGATTGCCCGCGCCCGACAACGCCTTCAATGCAAGCTCGCCATAATGCGTCGGCGCGGCAGGCGCAATCGGCACGAACTCGACCGGCTTTTTGGCGGCCTCGGCTTCCGGCTCACGCGCCACAGATGCTGCGGTTGCGTGCTCCAAACCAGGCATGCGTTGCAACCGCTCGATGAAAGCCTTCGGCCCTCCCGGCATATAGCCTGCCTGGCCAATCTTTTGCCCCGTGGAATTAAGCACAATCACCGTCGGATAACCATGGATGCCGTACGTGCGGGCCAATTCCTCGTTGGCACTGCGTTGCGCCGGCGACTGGGCCTTCCCGCGCGGAAAGTCCACTTCCACCAACTCCAGGTTGCCCTGCGCAAACGCCGCGAACTCCGGTTGGTCGAACACCTCCGCCTTCAATTTCATGCACCACGGGCACCAATCCGACCCTGTGAAATCCAGCAGCACACACTTGTTGTCGCGCCGGGCGATCTGCTGCGCCGCCCGCGCGTCCGTCAGCCATTCCGCACCGAGTCCCGGGGCGGCAAACCCCAGGCACACTAGGCCAAAAAGAGCCACCAATCGCTTCATACCGGCTCCTTTCCAGCGACATTCATGCCAAGTTCCGCCTCCGGCGCCAACTCGCCCGCCGCCTGTCCATACACCTCCAACGTCCGCGCCGCCGCGTTCTCCCACGTAAATCTCCCCGCCTGCTCCCGCCCCGCCGCGCTCAATCGCTCCCGATACCCCGCATCCCCCGCCACCGCCAGCAACTGTTCCGCGATCGACTCCACACTCTCCGGCTCCACGATTGCCGCCGCCTCTCCCACCACTTCCGCCAGCGCCCCGCGCGCAGAACTGATCACCGGGCAACCGCACGCCATCGCTTCTGTCGGCGGCATTCCGAATCCTTCGTATAGCGATGGATACACAAATGCCTCCGCCGCCCGGTACAGTCCCGGCAGGTCTTCGTCCTTCACGAAACCAAGTGTCCGGATTTCGCTGGCGAACGGCGACGACCTGACCGCCGCGTGAATAACATCCGCCCCATGCCAATCGCCTCCCGCAAGCACCAACTGCCACGGCTCAGCCGTCGTTCTCCTGAACTGATTGAATGCCGAGATCAGGCGCACGTGGTTTTTGCCCGGATGTTCCAGTCGCGCGACGTACAGGAAAAACGGCCGCTCCAATCCGTACCGTTCCCTCGCAAATTCCCGGGCCGCCACCCGCGACCCCGGATGAAATCGCTCGCGATCGACGCCGTTATGAATGACCGTCACACGCCCCGGCGGCACGCCGAAGTATCGCGCAATATCCTGCGCCGTGCACCGGCTTACCGCGATGATCCGTTCCTGACGCCGCGCAAGCCTCCGCGCAATCACGCGCCCGTACAGCATTCGCTTCCAGTCGTATTTCCCCGTCACGCGAAACGGCGCGACATCGTGAATCGTTGCCACCCGCGCGCACGGCCGCCTCCAGACCATGCGCCGGTAACTCGGCACGTGCAGCACGTCCAGCCGCTGTTCCCGCGCGAGCCGCGGCAGGACTGTCTGGTGCCACAGAATATCCCGCACCGGATCCCGATACTGCTCCGGCACTGGAATGATCGTCATCGCGCAGCGCGCAAACTGAAACAACTCCAGATCCTCCTCGAGCACGAACAGCACAAACTGATGCCGCTCCGCATGCGCGAGCAGCGCCCGCGTGAGCGCAAAAAGATATTGCGCGATGCCCGTGCGCCCGCGCTGGATCACCGACGTGGAGATTCCTATCCTCATGCGCGGTCCTCCAGGATGAACCCCTCCAATTGCGCGAGCCTCACCACGTTTCTCACCGCCGGTTGCATTCCCTCAAACCGCAAACCAAATCCCTGTTGCCGCGCCGCCTTGCGGACTCGAATCAACAGCCCCAGCCCCGAACTGTCAATGAACCGCACCCCGTCGAGACCAATGACCGCCTCGCCATTTTTCGAAAGCGCCGCGGAATTCAGATGCCCCTCAGTCAGGCGCCAGACCTCTTCCGCATTCGCAGCCGTGATCTCGCCCCTCCAACGCACCAGCGTCGCCGCCCCCGAAAACTCCGCCTGCACCATCGTTTGCTGTTCGCGCGAACGCTCGCCGACGAGCCGCTGCGCCGCCTTATCGTCCGGCGCGACCGCAAAGAAATCTCCCAGCCGCATGAAGCCCAATGCCTGCCGCATCACGCGGCTCGGTGAAAGCAGCACCAACTCGCGTCTGCCCGCATGCACCCGCTTCTGCAGCCGCACCAATGATGCCACGCCGCTGCTGTCAACGAACTCCACCCCGCTCGCGTCCAGCAGACAATGGCATCCCTCCGCCAATTCCCCATCCGCCAGCAGTTCCCGCCTCGACACGGCGCTGATGTCCAACTGCACCGGCAGCTTCACGCGTTGCCAGCCGTCCACGCGCACGGCCTCGAGCGAGTCGGCCGCCGCGGCCGCTTTTTTATTTGTCAATTCACCATCCGTCGCGACCGCCTGCCTGCCTCGCACCTTCAAGCGCCACCATTGCGCCACTATAGTCCAGCCGAAAACCCAAAGGTCGCGCGTATACCGTCCCAGCAACCGCCGCGGCTCCTGCAGCAGCCGATAAACCCACTCCAGCCCATTCCGCCGCATCCATTCCGGCGCGCGCTTCAGTTGTCCCGCGAGGAAATCAATCGTCCCGCCCACGCCCGCGCACACCGGCACACCGAGCGCTTGATAGTGCATCGCGATCCATTTCTCCTGCTTGGGACAGCCAAACGATACAAACAGGTAATCCGGTTGCGCCGCATGAATGCGCTGCTTGATTTCTTCGTGGTTCATTTCGAGCAGTCGGCCGAACGGCGGCGAGTATCCCGTGACTTCCAATCTGGGATGTCGTTCGTGCAAACGTTGAATCGCTCCTGCCGTCGATTCCGGTGTGCCGCCAAGAAAGAAGAGCCGCTGCCCCTTCTCTTCCGCCAGCTCGATCAGCCTTGGCACCAGGTCCGCGCCGGCCACGCGCTCGGGCAACGGATTGCCCAGAATCCGCGACGCCCACACGAGCGGCATTCCGTCGCAAAGCACCAAGTGCGCCTCGGCGAGGATGCGCCGCAATTCCACGTCGCTTCGCGATTGCACCAGGAAATCCACATTGGCCGTGACCAGGTAATGCGGCTGCCCCGACGCCACCATCGCCTGCACCAGGTCCACCGCCTCGGAGGTCGTCACGTTGTCCAGCGGCACGCCCAGGATCGCGATCGGCGCGCCTGAGCGCGGTGTATGCATGGAAGCCGGGGCAGACATCTACCTCCTCCTTCCCCTATTCTCCCTCACCCTGCCGTTCAGTCCCCTTTCCAGGTGCGAAGCGTCACTCCCCTCGCCTTCAGCGCAACTGCCCCTATAAATCCCCGCGCCGGCGCAATCTGCAACAGGCTCCAATCCCCGCCCGCCGCAGCGTCGCCGAATAAACTCACCACTTCCGCCGGTTCCCCCGCCAGAAAACTCACCTCCACCGCGCTCAGTGATTCCGCAATTCCTTCGCCGGTTGCCTTGAGCCATGCCTCCTTGCGCGTCCACAAATTGAAAAACGCCTCCGGCTGCTGCTCCGCCGCCAGTGCCTTCAATCCCGCGCTCTCCCGCTTCGAAAAGAACCGATCCGCAATCCCCTCCGCGTCCTTCAACGTCCGCACGCGCTCGACGTCCACTCCCACCTCCGCCACCCGCGTGACCGCCAGCAGGGCCAGTCCGCCGGAATGCGCCAGGTTGAAATGAACCGGATTCGTAACTGACCTTGGTGCCAGCCGCGGTTTCCCCCGCGCTCCGTATTCGAATTCCATTCCGTCCGCCTTCTGGCCCACGTAAGAACCCAATGTCCTCCGCAACCACCCACGCGCCACGCCGTATCTCGAGCGATCGCGCTCGAAATGAAATCGATTCACCCGCGCCCGCTCCTCCGCCGGCAACACCGACACAAATTCCACCACTCTCTCCGGCGGTTGGTCCAGCGCCTGCGCCCAGACGTGCACCTCGCCCGCGCCCAATTGCGGCTGTTCCGGCGGCGCGGGCCACTCGATGCGAATATCGGATTCCATGACGCGATTCAACCATAGCTATGCCAGATCTTTTGATACGCCGAAAGCAAATCCGGCCATGCCGCCCGCGCCACGCGCAGGTTCCGCCGCAGAGTCCGGCGGCACTCCTCGCTCTCCGCGCGCCGTTCGTCCCACAGCAACAGGTTCAGCGCGTTGAATAATCGCTCGCGCGGATAACGCAGCGTCCCGCCCCCCAGCAGGCCGCCCACTCCAAAAGTCCGCATGTTCAGCAGCACGTTGCGCCAAGCCGGCGACTCCGGGCATTTCCGCACCGGCGCCAGCGCGTACGATCGCGACGACGCAAACGTCCGCTTCAACCGCCTGCTCTCGACCCACAGCCAGACTTTCCGCCCGAGGATCGCCAGTTCCTCGTGCTGTTCCTCCAGTTGCTCCCTCACCTCCGGCGGTGTGATCACCGGGTGCAGCTTGAATTCCATCCCCGCCGCGTGTTGCCGCCTGACTTCGCTCAGCCACGGCAACTCTTCCGAAACCGTCAGGGCCATCAGCCGCGCGTGCCGCTCGCGGCAGTCCCAATGGTATTGCCCGAATACCGTCAGCACCGCGTCGCCAAAAGCCAGCTGCGCCTTTGCCAGGTTGCGGCCCACAAAATCCGCCTCCGCCGACCCGAACCACGAGCACTGCAAAAAATCCTTCGCCAGCAGCAGCCCGGAGCAGCGATTGAACAGAAGCCGTGTCGCCTCGTGCAACGGAATCTTCCCGGCCTCCAGATGATGCGCGCAATTCCGGAATAAGTCGGCATCCCCAAAAAAAATCCTGTGCCCAGCCGCCAGGTCGTAGCTGAACATCGAGACCGGACTGCGCTCAAATTTTCCGCGCGACGTGATCTTCAATTCCACGTGCACTCCCGCTTCCGGCGATAAACCCTTGGCCGCCTTTTCGAGCAGTCCGCCATACCGGCGGTCGTTCAACAACAAATTACCGCGCATGAGCACGTAAAATTCCAGGTCGTTGTAAGGCCGGTCGCCGGAAGCCTTGCGCAGCACGCCGCCTTGTCCCCGGCCATACCCGCCTCCCAACACCACCGCCTCCAGCACTCGCGACGGCACCGCTTCCTGCACCGCCTCGCGCACCCGCTCACACGCTCGCGCGAGGTGACGCTCCAGTTCGGGGCTCCCGTCGAGGGTGAACCGCGCGCCTGCCCTCGGCTTCTCGACTGAATATGCCGGTCGGTTTTCCATTAGCTGATCTGGTTTTCCCGGCAGTTCGAGCTGCGATAGAAATTCCACCCGTCGCGGAATCCCGCCAGCTTGGCGCGCCGTTGATGCCAGCGGATCAGCATCGCGTAGGGCAACTCGTCCATTCGATGGTGCGCCGCGCAATAGCACAGGTCCCGTTTCACGTCCGCCAGCCAGCCGAACAGCACCGTGCGCGCCCAGTTGAAATCCCGCGCCGTACCGTTCCACACCGCCGCCAGCGCCCGCGCTTCGCCGAAACTCCGCCGCCGCGCCTCCATCGGCGTGTAATTATGCGAATGCATCACCAGCGACTCCGGGCAATACACCACCCGATAACCCTGCGTGCGGCACCAGCGCGTGTATTCGTCGTCCTCCGAGTAGCGCATCTTTTCCAGGAAACCGCGCTTCGCCCACACCTCCTTCCGCAGCCCGCTGCTCACCATGCTGAAAAAATGCTCCCACCGCGCCGATTCCCGGTTCCGCCCGAAACACCGCTCGTAATCCACCGCATACACCGCCTGGCAATTCGGCCGCGGGATCTGCCGGCCAAAAACCGCCGCCGTCTGCGGATCCTGCAATGCCTCCACCAGCGGCCTCAGCCAATGTTGCCCCTGCGGCGTGGCATCCGCATTCAGGAAAATGCAAAACTCCGACCGCGCCAGGCACATCGCCCGGTTCATCACCAGGCTCGGGTTATATTCCTGCGGCGCGAGCAGGATGAAGTGCCGCGGCCGCGCCTGCCGGATCAATTCCACCGACCCGTCCGTCGATCCCGAATCCGCCACGATCAACTCCCAGTTCCGATACTCCTGCGCCGCCACCGCGGGCAGCGTCTCCCGCAACGCCCAGGCCTCGTTGAAGGACCGGATGATGATCGTTACCAATGGATCGCTCATGTCTTGATCAATGCCACACGCGCGCGCAATTCGCCCGCGTATGTCTCTCCGACCCGCGGAACCAATTGTCAAGGTGGGGGTTGCAGCCCATCCGCAGCTTCTCCTTGGTGGCGCTCGGCACATTTTCACCAGAGTCGGAACCGCACCCGGCCGTGAACTGATCTTGGTGGCAGCACCCGCCAAACACGGGACCGAAACTCCGTTCAAAGCGAAGTCCCCGCCGCCCCTATCGGAAAATATGCTGCGCCTCATATTCTGTTTTTTATCAGGAAATATCTGGAATTACCCGGAACGCATTTTCCCAACCCGCTGCTCCCCAGCCACAAACCC